>JACCDK010746193.1_pt1 | contig 34232 bp, 32 predicted proteins | sample 7445871 | NCBI WGS metagenome assembly JACCDK01 (sample SAMN15323436, study PRJNA562643) | freshwater metagenome | isolation source: river surface water | place: USA:Blue River Watershed | collected 2017-08-15 | reverse complement strand
CCCTTGCGTTGCGCGGCTTGCTGCACCAGGGCGACCAGGCTGTTGTTGCGTGCCAGGTTCTCGGGCGAGAAGCGGGGATGGTCCTTGCGCCGGTCGTTGGCCACCTCGTCGGCCGATTGGATCGAGGCGGTGAGCAGGCTGCGACCCAAAGGCGAATAGGCCACGAAGGAGATGCCCAACTCACGCGTGGTTTGAAGGGTTTCTTCAGCATCCTGGCGATACAGCAAGGAGTACTCGGTCTGCACCGCGGTCAGCGGATGCACCGCGTGAGCGCGTCGGATCGTGGCTGGGCTGGCCTCACACAGACCAATCGCCCGCACCTTGCCCTGCTCAATCAGCCGGGACATGGCGCCCACCGTGTCTTCAATGGGCACCGAGGGGTCGATGCGGTGCACATAGTACAGGTCGATCGTCTCCAGTCCCAGGCGCTGCAAGCTGGCCTCACAGGCCGACTGCACATACTCGGGCCGTCCATTCACGCCGTTGCCGCCGCCTTGCTGCTGGGTCTGGCCAAACTTGGAGGCCACGATGATCTGGTCACGCCGGCGTCCCTTCAAGGCGCGGCCGAGCAACTGCTCGTTGTGCCCCCAGCCGTACATGTCGGCCGAGTCCAGGAAATTGATGCCGCGGTCCAGCGCGTGGTGGATGACGGCGATGCCGTTGTCGTCGCTGGACGCGCCGTACAGACCTGAGAGAGACATGAGTCCCAACCCCATGCGGGTGACTTCCAGAGAGGAATGTCCAAGACGGGTGGTGGGGATGGACGAGGGCAGGGGAGTGGTCATGGGGTCCTCACAGCGGGGTGAACATGGGCAGCTGGTGGCCGCTCTCCATGGGTTTGAAACAAACCTTCACACGTTGTCCGATGTGAAGGGTGTCGAGATCGCAGTCGACGATGTTGGTCAGCATCCGCGGACCTTCATCGAGTTCAACATAGGCAATGGCAAATGCAATGGGGCCCGCCTTGCGGGTAACGCTCACGCTGTAGATGGTGCCGGTGCCCGCTGCGTCGATCCATTCGGTGTCGCCCTGGCAGAACGGGCACACCGGACGCGGGCACCAGTGCGGCTCATGGCAGGACAGGCAGCGACGCAACTTCAGCACGCCCTGCTGGGTGGCGTTCCAGTAGGGTTCGGTGGCGGCGTCCACCATGGCGGACATGAGGGGACGGTCTTGTGAAGGGGTGGCCATGGCGTCAGGCCCTTTCCATGATGAGGGTGCCACTGCCATGGCGCGAGCCCAGCAGCCCGCCGGTGCCATGGGCCAGCGCGAGTTGACAGTTGGGCACCTGAACAGCAGCGTGGGCCTGGCCACGCAGTTGGCGCACCGCCTCAATGACCTTGGTGATGCCGCCGCGGTTGGCCGGGTGGTTGTTGCACAGGCCGCCCCCGTCGGTGTTGAAGGGCAGCTTGCCCACCCCAGAGATCAGGTTGCCATCGGCCACAAAACGGCCCCCTTGACCCTTGGCACAAAAGCCCAGGTCCTCGAGTTGCATCAACACGGTGATGGTGAAGCTGTCGTAAATGGAAGCGTACTGGATGTCAGACGGTTTGACACCGGCCTCTTCAAAGGCGATGGGGCCGGAGATGGCTGCACCGGAGTACGTCAGGTCCACACGTCCACCGTTCTGCCCCTTGATGGTTTCACCGGCGCCCAGCAGGTTGACCACAGGTTGCGGGAGGCTTTTGGCAATGTCGGGGTGGGTGATGACCAGTGCGCCACCGCCGTCACTCACCACGCAGCAGTCGAGTTTGCGCAGCGGGTCAGAGATCATGGGCGAGGCCAGCACATCCTGCACGGTGACCACGTCGCGCAGCATGGCGTGCGGGTTGTGCTGGGCGTGGTGCGATGCGGCCACCTTGATCCAGGCCAGCTGTTCGGCTGTGGTGCCGAATTCGTGCATGTGACGGGCGGCGGCCAGCGCGTACATGTTGACGGTGACGGCACCGTAGGGCAGCTCCCAGGGCGTGTCGGGCGTGAGGGGGTTGACGTTGCGTGGGACCAGGCCGCTGCTGCCCTCGCTGCGAGGCCGCCCGGCCAGCGTGACCAGGGCCACCTGGCATTTGCCCGCGGCGATGGCCTGTGCTGCGTGCGAGACGTGCAGCAGGTAGGACGAGCCGCCCGTGTCCGTGCTGTCCACATGCCTGAGCTTGAGGCCCAGGTAGTCGGCCATGTTGTTGCCCCCCATGCCGGGTGCATCGCCGGCGCAGAAATAGCCATCGACATCCTGCAACGACAGGCCGGCATCGGCCAGGGCGCCACGCGCGCATTCGGCGTGCAGTTGGGCCACGGTTTTGTCGGGCGCCTTGCGGGTGGGGTGTTCGTAGATGCCTGCAATGCAGGCCTTGCGTTTGATCGTCATGGTGACAAGCCATTCAAGGGGTTCATCAACTATAAGTGAGAGCGGGCTCTGCCGTCCTGGGGGCAGGGCCGCAGGCCTATCGTCTAGGTGACTGCACGGACAGCGCAAACTGCCCGAGCGGGCCACAATGTCCAGGTGGTTGCCTCGCGCGATGCATTGCGCTGGACAACCAGGCCCATCACGACCTAGACACCCAAAGAGAGAGCCATGTCCGCACCTGACACTGACAGCGTGGGCGTTCTGCGCCACGACAAACACGGCCACGTGGGGGTGGTCACCTTCGACAACCCAACCAAGTTCAATGCCGTCAACTACGACATGTGGTGTGCACTGCCTCGCGCCATGGCTGAATTCGCGGCCGATCCCGATATTCGGGTCGTCGTGCTCACGGGGGCGGGCCACAAGGCTTTTGTCTCGGGTGCCGACATCTCGCAGTTCAAGGACCGGCGCGAGGGCGATGCGGCCGATGCCTACAACCAGGCCACCGCGGCGGGCTATGCCGCCGTGCTGAACTGCCCCAAGCCCACGGTGGCCAAAATTCGCGGCATCTGCATGGGCGGTGGTTTGGGCCTGGCACTGAACTGCGACATACGCATCTGCTCGGACGATGCACGTTTTCGTATGCCGGCTGCGCGCCTGGGACTGGGCTATGCCTTTGAAGGCATTCAGCGTTTTGTCGATGTGCTGGGCATGGCCAACACCGCCGATCTGTTTTTCAGTGCTCGCATCTTTGGTGGTGCCGATGCCTTGCAGATGGGCCTGGTCAAACAGGTCATCGCGGCGCAGGATTTCGATGCGGAGGTCGATGCCTACGTCAACATGATTGGTGACAACGCACCGCTCACCCTGGCCGCAGCCAAGCGCTGTTTGTTGGAAATCAGCAAGAACCCGGACCAGCGAGACCTTGAGCGGGCGCGCTCCATGGTGCAGGCCTGCTTTGCCAGCAGCGATTACAAGGAGGGCCGCGAGGCCTTCGCGCAGAAAAGAGCCCCGCAATTCCAGGGCCGTTGAACTGAAACGAGTGGCCCACTGACCTGTGCCCCCCAACCCGTTTTTTGAGGAGACCGCATGAAACTGTTTTTTTCACCCAACTCGCCGTATGTCCGCAAGGTCCTGGTCACCGCCCACGAAGTGGGCCTGGATCGGCAACTGGAGTTTGTCGACTGCGCCGCTCATCCGGTCAACCGTGACGCCCGCATCATTGCCCACAACCCCTTGGGCAAGGTGCCTACACTGGTGACCCCCGAAGGCCTGGCCTTGTACGACAGCCGCGTGATCTGCGAGTACCTCAACGCCCTGGGTGGGGGCAGCCTGTTCCCGGCCAACGGTCCGCATCGGTGGGAGGCTCTGGCCTGGCAGGCGCTGGCCGATGGACTGCTCGACGCCGCCTTGCTGGTCCGGTATGAGAACAACGCCCGTCCGGAGGCTATCCGCTGGGCCGACTGGATCGCCGGACAAATGGACAAGATCCACACCTGTCTGAAGGAACTCGAGCGCCAAGGCCACCGGCCGCGGGGAGGCTTTGACATCGGCCACCTCACCGTGGGGACTTCACTGTGGTACCTCGATCTGCGCTTTCCCGAACTGGACTGGCGCCAACAGTACCCATCGCTGGCGGGCTGGATCAAGCCTTACATGCAACGTGAATCCATGCAGCAGACCTGGAGCCTGCCGCCAGCCTGAGCCTGTGCCGAGAGCCAGATATCCGTTACGATCTTAGCCATGCAACCTTTCCATCTTGCTTTTCCCGTGACCTCCCTGGCCAAGGCCAGGGCTTTTTATGGTGATCTGCTGGGCTGCCCCGAAGGGCGATCCTCGGACGACTGGGTCGATTTCAACTTTTATGGCCACCAGATCGTGGCGCACCTGAGCCCCAACGAGGCCGGCCACCACAACACCAGCGCGGTGGACGGTGACAACGTGCCCGTGCGTCACTTTGGCATGGTGCTCACCATGGCTGATTGGGGCGTGCTGGCCGAGAAACTCCAGAAGGCGAAGATGACATTCATCATCGAGCCGCACATCCGTTTCAAAGGACAGGTGGGTGAGCAAGCCACCATGTTCTTTCTAGACCCCTGCGGCAACGCCCTCGAGTTCAAGGCGTTTGCCGATCCCTCGCGTTTATTCGCCAAATAGCCGTTGCCCCTTGTTCGGGCACGGCTCGAGTGTCTGGGCATAGCCGGCGGGTACGTCTGATAACCCTGTGCCGGTGGGCGTGAAGGTCAACGTCTCGGCTTTTCGTTGCCGCGCATGCAAGGGGCAGTTCTGGCCCCGGAGGAAGCGCTTGAATAACACCACGGCGAACAGGCCTTCTTCTCATGGTTTTCCCTTGAATTAACCCTTCATAGCGCTTTGAACCGTAGCAACTTTGTCTTTGACATTACCATCACGCCAACACCGCATGGCGCGGCATGAGGAAACTGGCACGCATGGCAGACTTTGTTTTGGAAACCCGTGATCTCGTCAAGGAGTTCAAAGGCTTCGTGGCTGTCAACAAAGTCAGTCTGGGCGTTCAGCGGGGACATATTCATGCGCTGATCGGGCCCAATGGCGCAGGCAAGACCACGGTGTTCAATTTGCTGACCAAGTTTCTGATTCCCACGAGTGGCAGCATTTTGTTCAATGGTCAGGACATCACGCACGAAAAACCAGCGCAAGTGGCAAGACGTGGCATCGTGCGATCGTTCCAGATTTCGGCCACTTTCCCTCACCTGAGCGTGCTGCAAAACGTTCGCATTGCTTTGCAACGCGCCACGGGCACGTCGTTGTTTTTTTGGCGATCCGAGTCTTCACTCAATGCGCTGAACGACCAGGCCATGGCACTGCTGGACACGGTGGGTTTGTCGGACTTTGCCCATTTGCCGGCAGTGGAACTGGCCTACGGTCGCAAGCGTGCCCTGGAAATTGCCACCACGCTGGCCACAGAGCCCGAGCTGATGTTGCTGGATGAGCCCACGCAGGGGATGGGTCACGAGGATGTTGACCGCGTCACGCAGCTGATCAAGAAGGTCAGCGCCAACCGCACCATCCTGATGGTGGAGCACAACATGAATGTGGTGTCGAGCATTGCGGACACCATCAGTGTGCTGCAGCGCGGGCAGGTGATTGCTGAAGGTCCCTACGCCACTGTGTCCCAGGACCCGCAGGTGCTGGAAGCCTACATGGGCAGCACCGACCACGAACTGGAGGGCGCTCATGGCTGAGGCGGGCGAATTCCTGCGGGTGCGAGATCTGCACGCCTGGTATGGCGAGTCTCACATCCTGCACGGTGTGGACTTGACAGTGCACGAGGGCGAGGTGGTGACCCTTCTGGGTCGCAACGGCGCGGGTCGCACCACCACCATCAAATCCATCCTGGGGCTGGTGGGGCGACGCTCAGGCTCCATTCAGATCAAAGGCGTGGAGTCGGTGGCCATGCCGCCGCACCAGATTGCCAAGCTGGGGATCGGCTACTGCCCGGAAGAACGTGGCATCTTTGCTTCGCTCAGTTGCGAGGAGAACCTGCTCTTGCCCCCGGTGCTGGCCGAGGGGGGCATGAGTCTGGACGACATCTACGAGATGTTTCCCAACCTGCTCGAGCGCCGGAGCAGCCCTGGCACCCGCCTGTCGGGCGGAGAGCAGCAGATGCTGGCGGTAGGGCGCATCCTGCGCACGGGCGCCAAGATGTTGCTCTTGGATGAAATTTCCGAGGGGCTGGCGCCTGTCATCGTGCAGGCGCTGGCACGCATGATCCTCGCTCTCAAGGCCAAGGGCTTCACCATCATCATGGTGGAGCAAAACTTCCGCTTTGCCGCGCCACTGGCCGACCGTTTCTATGTCATGGAACACGGGCGGATTGTGGAGGGTTTCGCCGCTGCCGAATTGCCCGCCAAGATGGGGATGCTGAGTGAATACCTCGGCGTTTGAAACTTCACATTCAAAAGACCATTCTGATTGTTCAACCTGGAGACTGACCATGAAACGCACCCTGTTATCCACCCTCGCTGCAGCAGCCTGTCTTGTCGGGACGGCGGCACACGCGCAAATTTCAGACGGCATCGTCAAAATTGGCGTGCTCAACGACATGTCCGGTCTCTACTCCGACATCACTGGTCCCGGCTCTGTGGTGGCTGCCAAGATGGCCGTCGAGGACTACCTCAAGGCCAGCGGCAGCAAACTCAAGGTGGAAGTGGTGGGCGCTGACCACCAGAACAAACCGGACATTGGCTCCAACATCACCCGTCAGTGGTACGACACCGACAAGGTGGACATGATCGCTGACGTGCCCACCTCGTCGGTGGGACTGGCCGTGGCCCAGATCAGCAAGGAAAAGGGCAAACTGCATCTGAACTCCGGTTCAGCCACCGCCGACCTGAGCGGCAAGGCCTGCAACGCCAACACCATTCACTGGACGTACGACACCTGGATGCTGGCCAATGGCACCGGCAAGGCCATCGTCAAGAGTGGTGGCAACACCTGGTTCTTCCTGACCGCTGACTATGCGTTCGGCCACGCCCTGGAGCGAGACACCGAGGCGGTGGTGACCCAGAATGGTGGCCGTGTGGTCGGCAAGGTGCGCACCCCGTTCCCGACCCAGGATTTCTCCTCTTTCTTGCTGCAAGCCCAGGCCTCCAAGGCCAAGATCATCGGATTGGCGAACGCTGGCGGAGACACCACCAACTCGATCAAGCAGGCGGCTGAATTCGGCATCACCAAAGGCGGTCAGAACCTGGCCGGATTGTTGGTGTTCCTGCCTGACGTGCACGCCCTGGGCCTGAACACCGCTCAAGGTCTGATGCTGACCGAAACCTTCTATTGGGACTTGAATGACCAGACCCGCGCCTGGTCCAAGCGCTTTGCCGCCGCCAACGGTGGCAAGAACCCCTCGATGGTGCAGGCCGGTGTGTACTCCAGTGTGCTGCATTATCTGAAGGCGGTGGATGCTGCCAAGACCGACGATGGCACCAAGGTGGCCGCCAAGATGAAAGAGCTGCCCACGGATGATCCGCTGTTTGGCAAGGGCACGGTGCGGGCTGATGGTCGCAAGATTCACCCGGCCTACCTCTTCGAGGTGAAGAAGCCGTCCGAGTCGAAGGGACCGTACGACTACTACAAGCTGGTGGCCACCATTCCGGCCAACGAAGCGTTCCGCCCCTTGTCCGACAGCGACTGCCCGCTGGTCAAGAAGTAATCCCCCGGACCTGAGATCCAGGAAGACACACCGCCATGGAAATTTTTGGCATTCCCTCGCAAGCCTTGTTCGGACAACTGCTGATCGGGTTGATCAACGGTTCGTTCTATGCGTTGCTCTCGCTGGGCTTGGCGGTGATCTTCGGCCTGCTCAACATCATCAATTTCACGCACGGCGCCCAGTACATGCTGGGCGCTTTCGTGGCCTGGCTGGCGTTGAACAAGCTGGGGGTGAACTACTGGATCGCCTTGCTGGTCACCCCCTTGGTGGTGGGGGCTACGGGCGTGCTGATCGAGCGCACCATGCTCAAACAGCTCTACAAGCTCGACCACCTGTACGGTCTACTGCTCACCTTTGGTCTGGCCCTCATCATCCAAGGTGTCTTCCGTAACGAGTTTGGGTCTTCCGGCATGCCCTATCCGGTGCCCGAACTCTTTCAGGGTGTGTTCAATACCGGCTTCATGTTTTTGCCCAAATACCGTGCCTGGGTGATCGTGGCGTCGCTGATCATTTGTGCCTCCACCTGGTACGTGATTGAACGGACCAAGCTGGGGGCTTACCTGCGTGCCGCCACAGAAAACCCGTCGTTGGTGCAGGCCTTCGGTATCAATGTCCCACGCATGATCACGCTCACCTATGGGTTTGGCGTGGGACTGGCCGCACTGGCCGGGGTGATGGCCGCGCCCATCTACCAGGTCAGTCCCATGATGGGCGCTGACATCATCATCGTCGTGTTTGCGGTGGTGGTGATTGGCGGTATGGGGTCGATCCTGGGTGCGATCGTCTCCGGTTTCGGGTTGGGCCTGATCGAAGGACTGACCAAGGTGTTTTACCCCGAGGCTTCCAACACAGTCATCTTTGTCATCATGGCCATTGTGTTGCTGATCAAACCAGCCGGCCTTTTTGGGACGCAGAAGTAAGCAGCCATGGCCGACAACTCTGAATCAACTGTGCAAACGTCCGACTCCTCGCGTGCGTTGTGGGTGGCCATGGCCGTGATGGTCGCCGTCCTGGTGCTGGCCCCCACGGTGGTCTATCCCGTCTTCCTGATGAAGGTGATGTGTTTCGCCTTGTTTGCCTGCGCCTTCAACCTGCTGATTGGGTTCGGCGGCTTGTTGTCCTTTGGCCACGCGATGTTCCTGGGCACGGCGGGCTATGCTGCGGCGCACGCCTCCAAGGCCTGGGGCTGGAACCCTGAATTCGCGGTGTTGTTTGCCACGCTGTGCTCGACGGCTTTGGGCGTGGTGGTGGGATTGCTGGCCATTCGCCGGCAGGGCATTTACTTTGCCATGATCACCCTCGCTCTGTCGCAGATGGTGTTCTTTTTCTATCTGCAAACGCCCTTCACGGGCGGTGAGGATGGTATTCAGGCTGTGCCCCGTGGACACTTGTTTGGCGTTATCGACCTGGCCGACAACACCGCCATGTACGCGTTTGTCTTGGTGGTGTTCCTCATCGGGTTTGGTGGCATCTGGCGGATCGTGCATTCGCCGTTTGGTCAGGTGCTCAAGGCCATCCGAGAAAATGAGCCCCGCGCCTTGTCGCTGGGGTATGACACCGATTTGTACAAGTTGATCGCGTTCATCCTGTCAGGCACATTCGCTGGCATGGCGGGGGGTCTCAAGTCCCTGGTCTTCCAGTTGGCCTCCCTGACCGATGTGCACTGGTCCATGTCGGGTGAAGTGGTGCTGATGACGCTGGTGGGTGGCCTGGGCACGTTGTTCGGTCCCGTGGTGGGAGCCGCCGTGATCGTCACCATGCAGAACTACCTGGCCCAGCTGGGCGCCTGGGTCACGGTGGTGCAAGGGGTCATTTTTGTGGTGTGCGTGCTGGCGTTTCGCCGCGGCATCATCGGTGAACTGGCGAACTGGCTGAAAAAGCCCCTGTGACGGTTTCGTGTCGGGGCAGGGTCGGTGTGCGAGCGACTTGGCCACCGCGAATGAATCCATTGGAACTCTATTTTCCGATAAGAGACACAAAAATAATTCCAAAGAATTCATTTCGACCCTGATGTCGAGTTGAAATTTTTGCAACTATTTTTCAAGAACGTGTCCACCGTTCCCGCAGGACGGGCGTTGTAGGTGCATCTCAACGCTTCTTTCATGACATGAGCAAAGCCAACACCTCCAAGTCTGTCACCCAGACCACCCTGGACCGTTGCTTCCGGTATGTGTCGACAGAAACCCCCCAGTTGCGAGCCACGTTTGACCGCCTGCGCTTTCAACTCGCCCAGGACGCTGAGCAGCGCAGCCGCCCGGTCGCCCGCATTTATTCAGGGTTGCGAGCCGTCAAGGCCTGAGACCAGCTCACACGCGCCATTGATAAGGCCCCAGAGGCTTTATCCCTTTCACGAGGCCCCGTCAGGGGCCTTTTTCATGGCCTTGCAACACCCGCGACCGTGAACCACCCAGGCAGCCTGGCTTGTCGGCGTGTGCGTGGTGCCGACGCCCCATGAAGAAGCCCAGTGACGACGCCCCATGACGAAGCCTTCTGATGAAGTCGGGTGACAACGCCCCGTGAAGACGCTCACTCAATGGCCGATGACGATTTGAGCTGTTCGCGCAACACAAATTTTTGAATCTTGCCGGTCGAGGTTTTGGGCAGCACGCCAAACACAATCCGCTTGGGTACCTTGAAGCGCGCGAGCAGCCCACGGCAGAACTCGATCAGGTCGGCTTCGCTGACCTGCCCCTGGGGCTTGAGCTCCACAAAGCCACACGGCACTTCGCCCCATTTCGCATCGGGCATGGCAACCACGGCTGCCAGCATCACCGCAGGGTGGCGACACAAGGCATCTTCCACTTCAATGGAGGAAATGTTTTCTCCACCGGAAATGATGACGTCCTTGCTGCGGTCGCGGATTTTCACGTAGCCGTCCGGGTACATCACGGCCAGGTCGCCGGTGTGGAACCAGCCGCCCTGGAAAGCCTCCTGTGTGGCTTGCGGGTTCTTGAGGTAGCCCTTCATGACAATGTTGCCGCGAAAGAAGATCTCGCCCAGGGTTTCACCATCGGCGGGCACGGGTTGCAGCGTGTCGGGATCGAGCACGGTGACGGCTTGCTGCAGCGGGTAGGCCACGCCCTGTCGCCCGTTCAACCGGGCGCGCTCAGGCAAGTCGAGTGCGTCCCATTCGGGTTGCTTGGCGCACACGGCGGCGGGGCCGTACACCTCGGTGAGTCCGTACACGTGCGTGAGGGTGATGCCGGCAGCCTCACATCCTTCAATCACAGCCGCGGGAGGTGCAGCACCCGCGATCAATCCCTTGACGTTGTGCGTGATGCCGGCACGCAATTCCTGGGGCGCGTGGATCAGCATGCTGTAGACGATCGGCGCACCACACAGGTGGGTGATGTGGTGCTCACGAATCAGCGGGAAGATGAGTGCAGGATCCACCCGTCGCAGACACACGCTGGTGCCTGCAATGAGCGCCATGGTCCAGGGAAAGCACCACCCGTTGCAATGAAACATGGGCAGCGTCCAGAGGTAGATGGCGTGGTGCGGCAACTCCCAGGTGATCACGTTGCTGGCAGCGTTGAGGTACGCGCCACGGTGGTGTGTCACCACCCCTTTGGGGTTGCCGGTGGTGCCGGAGGTGTAGTTGAGGGCAATCGCGTTCCACTCGTCGCTCGGCAGGGTCCAGGGATGTTTAGGGTCCCCTTCCGCCAGAAATTGCTCGTAGCTCAGGTCACCCAGAAATTTGCCTGCCGGCGCCTCGTCGTCCTCCACTTCAATCACCAGCGGACGACGCGCCCCCAGGAGGCTCAAGGCACTTTCGACCACGCTGGCAAACTCGCGGTCGGTGAGCAGCACCTGGGCCTCCCCATGCTCCAGCATGAAGGCGATGGCCTGGGCATCGAGTCGCGTGTTGAGCGTGTTCAGCACAGCCCCGGTCATCGGAACACCAAAGTGGGCTTCAAACATGGCGGGCACATTGGGCAGCATCACAGCCACCGTGTCACCTTCGCCGATGCCACGTCGTTGCAAGGCCGAAGCCAGACTGCGACACCGGTCATACGTCTGCGACCAGGTCTGGCGCCGGTCGCCATACACGATGGCATGGCGGTTGGGGTAGACCTGCGCGGCGCGCTCCAAAAAGCTCAGCGGCGAGAGGGCCACGTGGTTGGCCGGGTTTTGATCGAGATCGATGTTGTAGGGGTTGTGCTTCATCGTGTGGCTCCGGGGTCAGTACGGGAGGCAGGGGCAGTAGGGACGGTATGGACTGTAGGAACAGCAGGGGCAGCAGGGGCAATGCTCATTCGAGCGTCAGATGCAGCTTGGACAGGGGGGCAGGGAAGTCGGCGGTCCACTGTTGACCCGCTGCGATCGGAAAGGCATCGGTCCAGGTACCGGTGGTGATCACATCGCCTGGCTTCAGATCCGGTGCGCCGGGGCAGGCACGCAGTTCCTGCATGAAATAGTGCAAGGCGCGCAGAGGACTGTCCAGCACGTTGCGACCACTGCCACGCGCCACCTCGTTCTGGCCCTGACGCAGACGCACAGTCATGCCAGCGAGCACGGTATCGAGTGCGTCGGCACTGGTGGCCACGGTTCGCAGCGGCACGCGCTGCCCCACCAGCAAACGTGCATGCAGTCCGCTGTCGGCGATGGTGTCCGCGGCCTGGAATGTCCAGTCGGGCAGGTGCGACTGCACCACCTCAAAGCCTGGCGCTATCCAGTCGATGGACTCGAACAGCGCTTGCAGGTCAGCCCCCTCGGGTGGGGTGCTGGCCAGGCCAAACACCACTTCCGGCTCCAGCCGAGGCTGGCAGGTGGCGTAGAGGGAGAGGCGGCCCTGACCCTCGCACATCTGCAGGGTGCTGTTCCAGACCGTGCCCCAGATGGGCGCATACACCTGGTACAGCGGCCAGATGGTGCGGTTGGTGAACCCAATCTTGAAGCCCCGGGCTTGTTCGCCCCGCTGTTCGCGCAGGGCGCGCACAGCCAGCGCTTGCTGGTAAGCCTGGGCGGCGTCATAGCCGGCAGCCTTGCTGGGCGGGGAAGGCCAGAGTTGGCCGGTGTCGAGATGGGTCAAAAGCGCTTGTGGGGTCATCGGGCGATCGTGGCGGTGTCGGGGCGCAGGGCCCTTCATAATGGGTGGTGGATCTGTCTCGCGCTGGCTTGGCAGAAGTGGAAAGTTTTGGCTCAATGCGGGCTGAACTGCCTGACCCATTCTGGCCTACCCGGTGCGGTCCCGCAACTGTGCAAACCTGACCGACGAACACGATCTGGAGATACCCCGTCTATGAAAACCCTGGCTGCCTGGTACCGAAAGAATGGCGATGCCCGTGATGTCCTGGAGGTGGGTGAAATCGACCTGCCTGAACCCGCAGCGGGCGAGGTCTGTGTCCGGCTCAAAACGTCCGGTGTGAACCCCTCGGATGTGAAATCCCGTCGCACCCGACCGGTCGATGCGCCCTTGATCGTGCCGCACAGCGATGGTGCTGGGGTGATCACCGCGGTGGGCGCGGGCGTGCCCGCGTCACGCGTGGGTGAGCGCGTCTGGATCTGGAATGGCCAGTGGCAGCGTCCGCTGGGCACGGCCAGCCAATTCATCGTGCTGGCAGCCGAGCAGGCTGTCGCTTTGCCGGAGGGCACGTCAGACGCTGAGGCCGCCTGTCTGGGCATTCCGGCGCTGACGGCGCAGCAGGCGATCAACCTGGCGGGAGACCTGAAGGGGCGCACTGTGCTGGTCATCGGCGCTGGTGCTGCCGTGGGTCATTACGCGACCCAAATGGCCAAGCTGGCTGGCGCCCGGGTGATCGGGACGGTTGGCAGTCAGGCGCGTGCCGATCACGCCCGTGCGGCGGGTGCTGACGAGTTGGTGAACTACAAGACCGAATCGGTGGTGGAGCGTGTCAAGGCTTTGACCCAGGGGCAGGGTGTGGATGCGATCATCGACATGGACTTTTCCACCACGGCGGGCTGGTTGCCGCAGGGCGTGTTGCGTCGTCATGGGGTGTTGGTCTGCTATGGCTCCAATGTGAGTGCCGAAGTGCCGGTGACCTTTCGACCGCTGCTGTGGGGATCGTTTGATCTGCGCTTCTTTCTGGTGTATGACCTCACGGCCCAAGACCGTGCGCGCACGCTCTCGCAAATCACCGACTTGCTGCGCAGCGGTCGCTTGAAGCACGCCGTGGCGCAGCGCTACCCGCTGGCCGACATTGTGAAGGCGCACGAGGCGGTCGAGGCAGGTCAGGCCATTGGCAACATCGTGATCGACTTGGCCTGACCCATGTACCTGGTTGCCATTGCCTGGTTGTATGTGGCGGTGATGATGGCCGTTGCCGAGGCCACGCATTCTCAAGGCTCGTTGCTAGGCGCATTCATCACCTTGTTGCTGTACGGCGTCTTGCCGTTGGCCTTGGTCCTCTACGTGATGGGCACGCCGATGCGACGTCGCCAGCGGTTGGCGCAAGAGCGGCAGCAAGACTTGATGCAATCGCAGGCCGAGAATAGCGATCCGGCACAGAAGCCCCATGCCGATCCGCTGCAGAACCGTTGAGGGCCTGGCCTTTTTCCCCTTCAAGACCACTTCATGGCACTCAAATCCACTGTCTACAAAGCCTTGCTGCAAGTGGCTGATATCGATCACGGTTTTTACCAAGACCTGTCCTTGACCCTGGCGCGTCATCCCAGCGAGACCGACGAGCGCATGATGGTGCGACTCGCGGCCATGGCCTTGTCGGCGCATCAACTGCAGGACCGTTGCCAGGGCGACGGGCGACTGGCCTTTGGTGCCGGATTGTCCGACCCGGATGACCCGGATGTGTCTCTCACCGACTTCACGGGCCGCAAGCGTATGTGGGTGGAAGTGGGACTGCCCGAGGACAAACCCCTCACCCGGGCCTGCAGCAAGGCCGATGAGGTGGTGGTCTATGCCTACCAGTCAAATGCGCCGATCTGGTGGCGTGGCATCGAGTCGCGCCTCTCGCGCCTGGACCGCTTGTCAGTCTGGCATTTGCCATTGCCGGCGGATTCTGCGCTCAGCCAGCTGGCCGAGCGCAGCATGCAACTTCAAGCCACCATTCAGGAAAACAGCCTCACCCTCAGCAGCGATCGCGGCAGCGTGCACATCGAGCCCGAGCGCTGGAAGTAACGCCGGATGACCTGCCGCCGCTTGTGCCTGCCATGCCCCAAGCAACTCCAGCTTTCACGACCACAGAACACATCACCTTCCCTGCATCGCTGAAATTCATGACCATGAAACTGACCACCGATTCTTCCTTTGTGTTTTATTCATTGCCCGGGCGCGTGGTGTTTGGCGAAGGCTGCCTGGCCACGCTGGCCACCGAGGTGGAGGCTTTGGGCGCTCAGCGCGCGCTGGTGCTGTGCACCCCTGAACAACGCGAGGTGGCCGAGCGTGTATCGCGCCAGCTCGGTGAACGCTCGGCAGGTATTTTTGATCAGGCCGTCATGCACGTGCCCATCGAAACCGCCCGTGCGGCCCGTGTTCGTGCTGCCGAACTCGGGGCGGATGTGGCCGTGGCCGTGGGGGGCGGCTCCACCATCGGGCTTGGCAAGGCCATTGCATTGGACTCCGGCTTGCCCATCATCGCCATTCCCACCACCTACGCGGGCTCCGAGATGACCACCATCTATGGCATCACCGAGGGGGGTGTCAAAAAGACCGGGCGCGATCCGCGCGTGTTGCCGCGCACGGTGCTGTACGACCCGACACTCACCCTCACGCTGCCGGTGAGTCTGTCGGTCACGAGTTGCATGAACGCGGTGGCGCATGCGGCCGAAGGCCTGTATGCACCGGATGGCAATCCCATCATGAGCCTGATGGCCGAAGCCGGCGTAGCCGCCATCGCCCAAGCCTTGCCGCGACTCTGTCACCACGCACAGGACATGGCAGCACGCACCGAGGCGCTGTATGGTGCGTGGCTGTGCGGCAAGGTGCTGGGCCATGTGGCCATGTCGCTGCACCACAAGCTGTGCCACACCCTGGGAGGAAGTTTCAATCTGCCCCATGCCGAAACCCATACCGTGGTGTTGCCCCACGCACTGGCCTACAACACGCCCGCGGCCCCCGAGGCCATGGCGCGTCTGGCGCGCGCCCTGGGCAGCGCCTCAGCGGCGCAAGGCGTCTTTGACCTGGCCCAACGCCACGGTGCCCCAGTGTCTCTGCGCGAGTTGGGCATGCAGGCGGCCGACCTGGACCGCGCTTGTGACCTGGCCCTGCAAAACCAGTACCACAACCCCCGCCCGCTGGAGCAGGCGGCCATTCGCCAGTTGTTGCAAGACGCTTTTGAAGGACGTCGACCCAGCGTGTGAGTGCGCCTGCCGCTTGCTGTGATGGACGTGCCACATGCCGCCGAACGACCGCGCCAGAACCATTGATCCCCTGAACGAACACAAGGAACCACCATGACCGAACGACTGAGCCAGATTGCCTACGAGGACTTGAGCCCCGAGGTGAAACCCATGGCCGATTACATCCTCAGCATTTCCAGTGCGGGTCTGGGTGGCCCCTACAACGCCCTGATGCGCAGCCCGGTCATGGCCCAACGCACCCTGGACCTGCTGGACTATCTGCGCTTCAACACCACGGTGCCCAAGCGCTTGAATGAGTTTGCCATTCTGATCCAGGCACGCATCTCCAATGCGCAATACGAGTGGTGGGCGCATGAGCGCATCGCGCGCAAGGCCGGTCTCTCCGAGGTGGTGATGAGCAGCCTGCGTGAGTGTCGCCGCCCCGATGGCATGCAGGCCGACGAGGCCCTGGTGTATGACTTTTGCGTTCAGCTGTCGCTCAACCACCGGGTACCCGACGATCTCTGGGCACGCGCCGTGGCCGCCATGGGCGAACAACAAGTGATCGATCTGGTGGTGCTGTCGGGTACCTATGTGATGGTGTCCATGCTGCTCAACGCCACGCAGGTGGGCTTGCCCAGCGACGATCCGCTGCCACTCGAGGTGTTGCCTGCCCCCGAGATTCACCGTCGACTGTTGGCGTGATCAGAGCCGGGCGCTTTCGCACACCTTGCCACCCTCGCGCTTGAAGCAACTGCAACTGAGTGACCACTGCTTGAGTTCGGCCTTGTTCACCCCCGGGACCGACACGCGGCGCGAACCGTCCAGCGGAATGTACAGAGGCGGTTGCAAAGGGACCGATGCCACGCTGTTGTCCTTGCGCTGCACGCTCACGCCACGGCATATCAACGGTCCGGGCAGGCGATTGCCTATCTCGATCAACAGCACCTCGGGCGCTTCGGGAAGCCAGCCGACCTCGACCCGCAAGCGCGCCTGCTCCTGTCGGTCCAGCGGGGTTTCACTCGCTTTGGGGGTCGAGGATGACCACGGCCACCAGGACGCCTGCGCCACCGCGCACACCATTCCCCCCATCAGCACCCACCATGTCCTGCCCCGCATGGCGCGGCATCGTACCATTGGCGGGTGGACTCAACTTTGAATGGACTCACCATGGCACTTCCGGTTTTCAATGCCCCACAACCCAGCGCCCAGGAGAACCTCCAGCGGGTGTTTCAGGCCGCGCGTGAACCATCGGCCAAGCACGTCTTTACCCGCTTGTATGAGAGCGAGGCCCTGAGTGCGGCTCGTTTGGTGGATCAGCAACGCCAGCGGGGTGATACGCTGGGTCCTTTGGCAGGTTTGCCTGTCAGCGTGAAAGATCTGTACGACGTCGCGGGCGAGACCACGCGTGCCGGCGCCATCGTCTGCGAAGGTGAGCCCGTGGCGCAGGCCGATGCCCCGGCCGTGGCGCGGTTGCGCCGTGCGGGTGCGCTGGTGATGGGCAAGACCTCGATGAGCGAGTTTGCCTTTTCCGGGGTGGGCTTCAACCCTCACGATGGCACCCCCCGCAATCCTGCCGACGCCGCAGTGTTTCGCATCCCCGGTGGTTCGTCCTCGGGGGCGGCGGTGTCGGTGGCTCTGGGCTTGTGTGTGGCGGGCCTGGGCTCGGACACCGGCGGTTCGATCCGGATCCCGGCCGCCTTGTGCGGGCTGGTGGGGTTCAAGAACACGCAGACACGCGTGCCCACCGACGGGGCGATGGCCTTGTCGCGCACGCTGGACACGGTGTGCGCGATCACGCGCAGCGTGCGCCAGGCGCAGGCGGTGGATGCGGTGCTGTCTGGCCATGCGCTGGACGTGCGTGCCAAGCCCTTGTCTGCCTGTCGCTTTCTGGTGCCCGACACCTTGATGTTCGACGACATCGAACCGGCCGTGGCCCATGCCTTCGAGCGAACCGCGCAGACCCTCTCGCGTTTGGGCGCCACCCTGGTGCACGCGCCTGCCCCCTGGGCGGCCGAGGTCGGTGGTCTCAACGCCCCGGGAGGCTTGTCGCCCATCGAGGGCTGGGCCGAGCACCGGCACCGCATTGCGGATCGACTGGACCAACTCGATCCACGGGTGGCGGCTCGCATGGTGCTGGGGCGCGATGTATCCGCCGCCGACTACCTGCAGTTGCTGCGCAACCGGCAGGCCTGGCGTGTACGGGCCGAACAGGCGCTTCAGGGCTTTGATGCCTTGCTGTGTCCCACGGTCCCGATGGTGGCGCCTGCGCTGGAGCCGCTGTTGGCATCAGACGACGCTTTTTTTGCGGCCAATCGGTTGCTGCTGCGCAACACCTTCGTCATCAACTTCCTCGATGGGTGTTCCATCAGCTTGCCCTGCCACCAGGCGGGCGAGTTGCCGGTGGGGCTGATGCTCTCGGCGCCCGGGGGCCGTGATGCGGCGTTGTTGGGGCTGGCCTTGAGCGTGGAAGAGGCGTTGGCGCAGCACTGAAATCCCGACCAACCCACTGGGTCCACGGTTCTCCTGTCATCCTGGAGGGCGGCCAAGGCGTTAAGGTATCAGATCACAGTCGTCAGTTTCCGTCCGCCGCCCTCGCAGGAGAGATCCATGAAACGCAGCCCCATGAAAAGCAGTCTTGTGTTACTTGCGCTCAGTGGGGCCTTGTCCCTGGCGCCTTCTGCGTTTGCCCATGGCAGCTGGGGGCATGGTGGAGGTGGGTACGGGGGGGGGCGCCACGCTGGTGGTGGGCACGGTTACCACGGCGGATCCGCTCGCTGGGTTGGACCGGTCTTGGGGGCTGCCCTGGTGGGCACCGCGGTTTATGCGGCCACTTACCCTCGTGTGGTCTACAGCCAGCCGATGGTGATGGGACCGACGGTGATGGTCGCGCCGCCCGTGGTGGTGGACCCCGCCCGCGTGGCCTACTTCTGCAACACGTACCAGCAGTACTACCCGAACGTGGCCACCTGCCCGGTGCCGTGGCAGGTGGTGCCGTACTAAATCGCCAGCGTTTCTCGCTGACCGCTTCGCTGGGAGTAGCGGATGGTGCCACCCAGCGACTCGATCTCCACCGCAGCCTTGCGCTCGCCGTACACACGGCGTCGAAGCCACTGGGTTTCCTCCTGCAATTGCTCCTGCGTGGAGAGCAAACGGGTCCAGCAACGCAGCTCGGCTGACCACCGGTAGCCCCGTTGTTTGAGCAAGTCTTTGGTTTCAAACGGTGAACCCAGCGCATAGAGCTTGAATTGCGCCTGGTTGAGTGTTTCCAGCAGGGACAACAGCACGGGCTGCTGGCGCTGGGGCAAACGCCGGCTGAGCAGTTCCAGTAGCGCGTGGCAATCCGTCTCGGCGCGGTGGGCCTCGTAAAAGAGGCCTTGGGTTTGCAGCAGATACTCGAGTTTGGCCGAGCCAAAACCCTCTTCCTTCCAGGGCACATCCTTGACGCTGCAGGCCCAGGCCAGTTGTTCAAACACGGGCCAGCGGCCCTCCACAAAGGGCCGGTCGAAAGCGGCGTTGTGCGCCACCACCACCTGCACATCGCGCAACAGACGCGCCACGCGGGCATCGTCAATGCGCTTGCCCTGCACCATGTCGTCGGTGATGTGGTGGATGGCGGTGACCTCTGGGGGGATGGGAAAACCGGGGTCTTCCAGTTCGTCAAATACCTCGAGCACCCGGTGCACCACACCGCTGACGGGGTCAAATTCAAACAGCAGCATGCCCAGTTCAATCACACGGTCCTGCAGTGAGCTCAATCCGGTGGTTTCTGTGTCCAGCACCACGCCCTTCATGAGGGGTGTGCCCGGTGCCACGTCCTCATAGTGCAAGCGCGGCACCAGGCGACGCAGGACGCGGTAGTCCGGGTGGTGCTCCAGGGCCTGGGCCCAGCGTTCGTGTTCGTGATGGTCTTGGGTCATAGGGGACAGGTCAGGCTGAGGCGAAACCTTCAGGAGCGGGCGGGCGCATGCCGCATCAGGGTGGGGAACAACAAGGCGAGGGTCAGCGTCGAACAACTTCCCAGCGCGATCAGCATGCCCATGCCCACCGAGTCGGACAAGCTGGTCGTGATGACCACGCCGATGGACTGTCCGGTGAACAGCGTGCCAGCAAACAAGGACATGCCGATGCCGCGCATGCCTGGTGCCATCTCGGAGGCGTGGGCCTGCAGGGTGTTGTGAAACATACAAAAACCAATGCCCGAGACCAGACTGGCCAGCGCCACCGCAGGCCACCAGGGGCTGAAGGCGATGGTGGTCAGTGACATCACGACCAACGCCCCTCCACCCCGGCACAACCCAGCGGTACCCAGTCGGCGGATGACGTGTTTGGCCGCCAGCATGTACAGCACACCTCCCAGGCCAAACAGGCTGGCCAATACGCCGCTCTGGCTGAGTGAAATCTGCAGACTTTCATGCAGGTGCGAGGCCACCAGGGCGAAGGCCCCAAAAAAGCTGGCCCCGTGCAGCAGCACGGTGCCCAGGAGTCGACGCGCCCGCCGCTGGCTCAGCACGTGAAGCGCCTGTTTCCAGGGGGCACTGCCCATGGCGACAGCGTCTGCCGGCAAATCGGCCCTGCGCTCGGTCCCGGGCCGCGCCCGCGGGTCCAGCCACATCTGGGTGCCCGCCCAGAAAAAGAGCAGTCCCACGAAGGCAAAACCCCAGCGCCAGCCGGCCGTGTCCGTGAACACGCCGCCGATGACCTGACCGCTCACCATCCCCAGCATGGTGCCCAGGCCGACCCGGGCCAGGGTTTCCTGCCTGATGTCATAGGGCGTGTTGTCGCCCACCCAGGCCATGCTGACCGGGATGATGGCGGCGGCAAACGCCGCCACCAGCACCCGGGACGCCACCAGCCAGGTCAGGTCCGGGGCCAGTGCACAGGCCAGGCAACCCACGCTGCACATGAGGGTGGTGAAGGCCACGACCCGGAATTTGCCCAACCGGTCAGCCAGGGGGCCGTACACGATCTGCATCAAGCCATAGGCGATGGCAAACAGCGAGATCACCCATGCCACGTCTGCCAAGCTGCTGTGAAACTCTTTCGCCAGTGCAGGCAGCATGGGGTCGCACATGCGCTGCACGCTCATGCTGCAGCATGAGGCAAACGCCAGGACCGGGATGGCTCGAGAGAGGGAGTGGGAGGAGGGCACGGGCAGCGGGGAGAAAAAAGGCGCGCGATTCTCACGCAAGCCTAGTCGATTATCTGGCAAGCCGCTGACACAAGCTGGCGCTGATGGGGTGAAGTGCGGATAACAAGTCTTGTAAGTGGCGCTCACATTGGGGCTAACATCCGGGGATGCGTTCTTGGAAACAATGGAGTCTGGTGTTGATGCTGGCGGTGGCCTTGGGGCAGTGGGCCTGGACCTTTGTGCCCACCCCCAGCGAGGCTCGGTCCCGCGAGACCGCTGAAGTGCTCGACATGCCCCCGGCTGTGAGCGGCGATGTGGCTACCGCTCGGGTCCTGGGGGTGTTGTTCACCCCGCCCACGGGTGCGGGCAAAGCCCTGGTGCGCTGGATTGACGATGCCCGCCAGGAAGTGTTGGTGCAGGCTTACGGCTTCACGCACAACGCCATTGCCCAGGCCTTGTTGCGCGCCCACCAGCGTGGGGTTCGGGTTGCCGTGTTGCTGGACGAGAAGAGTACCTCGACCAACCGCTATGTGATCGACCTGCTGCAGTCCAACCAGGTGGCGTTGCGTTTTGATGGGGAGCATGCCATCGCCCACAACAAGGTGATGGTGATCGACCAGCGAATCGTGGTCACGGGCAGCTTCAACTTCACCAACTCGGCCGACACCCGCAATGCCGAAAATCTGCTAATCCTGGAATCCCCGGCGCTGGCAGCGCGTTACCACGCCAACTGGCAGGCCCATTGGGCCCACGGGTCGGCCCGCCCCTGAGCAGGGGTGTGACGTCATGCGCTCCTCAGGGCCTGAGGAGGGCCTGAGGCCCTGTTTAGTCTGCCACCTCTAAAGCGCAGGTCCATTGCTTCTCAACGGGATAAGGCATCTTAGAATCTGCGTCATGCTGCACTGCAACATGCTGATTGCAGCAATGGTCGCCCGCTATCAAAACCCATTTCAGGAGATTCACATGTCCCTCACGCCCGAGCAAGTCATCGCCGCCAACAAAGCCAACCTGGAGACCCTGGTGGGTCTGACCAACAAGGCCTTCGCCGGTGTTGAGCAACTGATCGAACTCAACCTGGCTGCCGCCAAGGCCGCCATGGCTGACAGCCAGCAACAGGCCCATGCAGTCTTGTCCGTCAAGGATGCGCAGCAGTTGCTGAGCCTGCAAGCCAGCCTGTTCCAACCCCTGGCCGAGAAGGCCGTCGTCTACAACCGTCACCTGGTTGAAATTGCCAACAGCACTGGTTCTGACTTCACCAAAGCCTACGAAGCGCAGGTCCTGGGTGCCCAGCGCGCCTTCAACGAGTTGGTGGACAACATGGCCAAAAACGCCCCGGCCGGCTCCGAGTCTGCCGTGGCCGCCTTCAAAACAGCCGTGTCTGCTGGCAACAACGCCCTGGAGTCGGTGCAAAAGGCCGTCAAGCAAGCCACCGACCTGACCCAGGCGCAAGTTCGCACCATGAGCGAGCAAGTGGCTGGTGCTGCCAAGTCCGCCACCAAGAAGCGCTGATTCAGGCCGGCTTCTGCCCCCCAGGGTGCGACGACACCCCCTAAGACGGCACCTTCGGGTGCCGTTTTCTTTGGATCCCCAGGTGCGAGGAGGCGGGCATGCCTCGGACCACCACAAGGCCACGTTGGAGACAGGGGGTCGTTTGGTACGGGCTTTTTGTTGGATGATTGGGGTTTGAGCGCAAGCAGACAACGGGAGTGTGTGACGTGGACCAGGTCGATGCGGTGGTGATCGGTGCCGGTGTAGTGGGGCTCGCGGTGGCCAGAGCCTTGACTCAATCGCCCCACCTGGGTGTGAAGGAGTTGCTGGTGCTGGAGTCTCAAGAGGCGATCGGCATGGGCACGAGCTCGCGCAACAGCGAGGTGATCCACGCAGGCATCTATTACCCGGCCGGCTCGCTGAAGGCACAGTGTTGTGTCCAGGGGCGACAGCAGCTGTATGCCTACGCCCAGGAGCGCGGCATTCCCCACCGCCGCTGCGGCAAGCTGATTGTGGCCACCCAGACCGAGCAAATCAGCCAGCTGGAAGCCATTGTGCGAAAGGCCCAGGCCAATGGTGTGGACGATTTGCGGATCCTGTCGCGCGAGGAGGCACAGGCCCTCGAGCCGGTGTTGCATTGCAAGGCAGCGATTCTCTCGCCCAGCACGGGCATCATCGACAGCCATGCCTACATGCTGTCCTTGCAAGGCGACCTGGAGCAGGGTGGTGGCATGGTGGTGTGCCACAGTGCCGTGGCCTCGGCCCGGTGCGAACCGGATGGCACCGTGCTGTGCATGGCCGACGGCACCGAGCTCAAGGCGCGGATCGTGGTCAACTCGGCGGGCGTGTACGCGCCTGGACTGGCGGCCCGTTTCGAGGGCATGCCAGCCGAGCACGTGCCCACTGCCCACTATGCCAAGGGGAACTACTTCACATTGAGCGGCAAGGCGCCGTTCTCGCGTCTGATTTACCCGGTGCCCGAAGCGGCGGGGCTGGGCGTTCACCTGACCCTGGACCTGGGCGGTCAAGCGAAGTTCGGTCCGGACGTGGAGTGGGTGGACGATCCCGAGCAACTGGCGGTCGATCCCAACCGTTGCCGCGATTTTTACGCCGAGGTACGTCGCTACTGGCCCGCACTGGCCGACGACAGCCTGCTGCCGGGGTACGCGGGCATTCGGCCCAAGTTGGGTGGCGCCGATCAGCCGGCCGCAGATTTCGTGATCAGCGGACCCGCTGATCACGGCATGCAGGGATTGGTGCACCTGTTCGGGATCGAGTCACCGGGCTTGACCAGTTCATTGGTGCTGGCAGACCGTGTGACAGCGCAACTCGAGTTGGCGCTGGCCTGACGTCCCCGGCATTCGTCGCGGCTGACGTCTACTGCATCCGTCGCGCATCTTCTATGGGGCTGCAGCTCAACACCACGCCGATGGGCAGGGTGGTGCGAGGTTTTCACCCCCGCGGCATGTCTCGCAGCGCGCGAGCGCATTCGTTCACCAGCGCCGGACCGTGGTAGATCAAACCGGTGTAGAGCTGCACCACATCGGCCCCCGCTTCGATTTTCCCGACAGCGTCAGCACCGCTCAGGATGCCCCCCACCCCGATGATGGGAAAGTGCGGCCCCAGGCGCTGGCGCAATTGACGGATCACGGCGTTGCTCTTGGCGTACACGGGTGCGCCAGAGAGTCCGCCAGTTTCGTCGCCATGCGGCAAACCTTTGACCTGCTCGCGCGAGATGGTGGTGTTGGTGGCAATCACGCCCCAGGCCTCGTCCTTGGCACGGTCACCTTCCATGCCGTGACGGCGAAGCGTGGCGGCGATCAGGTCGATCTGTGGTTCGTCCAGATCGGGGGCGATCTTGATGAACAGCGGCACGCGCTTGCTGTGCTGTCGCTGTAACTGCTCGCGCCGCTCGCTCAGCGCGTGCAGCAGCTCGTCGAGGGCCTGGTCCGATTGCAGGGCGCGCAGGTTTTGCGTGTTGGGGCTGGAGATGTTGACCGTGACGTAGTCGGCATGCGGGTACACGCCTTCCAGGCAGGTCAGGTAGTCCTCGGCCGCGCGCTCGATGGGGGTGGTGGCGTTTTTGCCAATGTTCAATCCCAGCAGCATGCTGGCCCCCGAGGCCTGGCGAAAGCGCGCCTGCTGCACGTTGTGCAGAAACGCTTCCAGACCTTCGTTGTTGAAGCCCAGCCGGTTGATCAGGCCCTCCACCTCGGGCAGTCGGAAGATGCGCGGCTTGGGGTTGCCGGGTTGGCCCTTGGGGGTGACCGTGCCGACCTCCACAAAGCCAAAGCCCATGGCGCCCAGGCCATCAATGCAGCGGGCATTTTTGTCCAGCCCGGCGGCCAGGCCCACCCGGTTGGGAAAGTGCAGACCGGCCAGGGTGAGGGGGTCATCGAGCCGCGCTTGCGCATAGGCCATGCGGCCCCAATGGTGCTGGGTGCTGGCCAGCAGGTCCATGAGGCGTTCGTGTGCCACTTCGGGGTCCATGGCGAAGAGCGCGGAGCGGGCCAGGGGGTACAGCGAGGAGAGGGTGGGCAGAGCCATGGATAATCAGCCGGGTAGTAATTCACAGGATTTTCGCCGATGTCGCAAGCTCTCACCCAGGATGAACTCAAGGCACGGGTTGGACAGGCCGCACTGGCCTACGTGCCCGCCGGCGAGGTGGTGGGCGTGGGCACCGGCTCGACGGTCAACAAATTCATCGATGCGCTGGCCACTATCAAGGATCGCATCCGTGGCGCGGTTTCCAGCTCGGAAGCGTCCACCGCCCGTTTGCGGGCAGCCGGTATCACGGTGTTTGAGGCGCAGGACGTCGACACCCTGTCCGTCTACATCGACGGTGCTGACGAAATTGACGCGCACGGGTACATGATCAAAGGGGGAGGCGCGGCCCTCACGCGAGAGAAGATTGTGGCGGCGCAGTCGCGACAGTTCATCTGCATTGCGGACGAATCCAAGCTGGTCAAAACCCTGGGCGCATTTCCGCTGCCAGTCGAGGTCATCCCCATGGCCAGCGCGCGCATCATGCGTCAGTTCGCAGCACTCGGCGGCAGCGCCCAGGTCCGCCTGAAGGATGGCCATCCCCTGGTGACCGACAACGGCCAGCAGATTGTGGATGTGACGGGACTGCACATCACAGACCCCTTGCGTTTTGAAACGGAGGTGAGTCAGTGGCCCGGGGTGGTCACGGTAGGGGTGTTCGCCCACCAGAAGGCGCAAGTCTGCCTGCTGGGTACGGCCACCGGCGTGAAGACACTGACGTTTTGAAGGCGACGCCAGGCCTCAGGGTCTGCCCGGTGAGGGGCGCCACCCGCGCGCTCAGCGGGACATGCCCTGATGGCGCAGCAGCGCGTCCAGCGTGGGCTCGCGACCGCGGAACGCTTTGAACGACTCCATGGCCGGACGGCTGGCGCCGACTTCCAGGATGTGTTGCAAATAACGCTGTCCGGTGGCCAGGCTGGGCTCACCTTGTGGCCCAGCGGTTTCCTCAAACGCGGCATACGCGTCGGCACTCAGCACCTCGGCCCACTTGTAGCTGTAATAGCCGGCCGAGTACCCACCGGCAAAGATGTGGCTGAAGGTGTGCGGCATGCGGTTCCAGGCGGGTGGGTGCAGCACCGCCACTTCATCACGCACCGAGTCCAGCAGGGCCAGGATGGCGTCGCGATCGGCGCTCACAGGCAGGGTGGTTTCGTGGTGGAGACGCATGTCAAAGAGAGAGAACTCGATCTGGCGCAAGGTCTGCAAGCCGCTTTGGAAATTGCGAGCGGCCAGCATCTTGTCAAACAGCTCGCGCGGCAGAGGCTCGCCGGTCTCCACATGTGCCGACAGGTGGCGCACCACCGACCACTCCCAGCAGAAGTTCTCCATGAACTGGCTGGGCAATTCCACGGCATCCCACTCCACCCCACTGATGCCCGCGACGTCGCGTTCGTTCACACGCGTCATCAGGTGGTGCAGGCCATGGCCGAATTCGTGAAACAAGGTGATCACGTCATCGTGCGTGAGCAGCGCCGGCTGGCCATCAACGCCTTGCGCAAAGTTGCACACCAGGTGGGCAACCGGTGTTTGCAGCGCCTGGGTGTCCGGGCGCAGCCAGCGGGCGCGGACATCGTCCATCCAGGCGCCACCGCGTTTGCCGGCCCGCGCCCCTGGGTCCAGGTAGAACTGCCCCACCAATTCTGGTGTGTCGTTGGCACTGGCCGCGCGACGCTCGATTCGATAAAACTCCACTCCCGGATGCCACACGGGGGCTTGGTCACGCCGAATCGACACCTGGAACAAGGTTTCCACGATGCCGAACAAACCGGCCAGCACCTTGGGGGCGGTGAAGTAGGTTTTTACCTCCTGCTCGCTGAAGGCATAGCGAGCCTCCTTCAGCCGTTCGCCAATGTAGGGCCAATCCCAGGCCTGGGGATCGTTCAGACCCAGTTGGGTGCGGGCAAACTCGCGCAGGTCGGCCAGGTCTTGTTCGGCATAGGGCCGCGCACGACGAGCCAGATCGCGCAAAAAGTCCAGCACCTGGCGGGGAGAGTCGGCCATCTTCGGCGCGAGCGAAGCTTCGGCCGCGTTGGCAAAGCCCAGCAGCGTGGCTTCCTCATGGCGCAGCTGGATGATCTCGTGCATGAGGGCCGTGTTGTCAAACTGCGGCAGGCTGGATTGCTCGGAGGCGCGTGTGACGTAAGCGCGGTAGAGCTGCTCACGCACTGAAGAGTGATGGGCGAACTGCATCACCGGCAGATAGCACGGCATTTTCAAGGTGAGCTTGTGGCCCTCGCGCTGGTCGGCCTGAGCGGCCTGGCGCGTGGCCGACAGCACATCCGGCGGTACGCCGTCGAGCTCCTCTGCCGAGACATAGAGTGACCACTGGTCGGTGGCATCCAGCACGTGTTCGCTGAACTGCTGCGACAACTCGGCCTGGCGTTCTTGGATGGCGGCAAAACGCGCCTTGGCTGCACCTTGCAGCTCGGCCCCCGAGAGCACGAAATTGCGCAGCGCCAGGTCGCGCGCCCGCCGCTGCTCGGCATTCAAGCCGGTGGGTGCGATGGTCTTGTACTTGGCGTACAGGCGTTCGTCCGCGCCCAGGCGGGTCCAGAACTCGGTCACGCGCGGCAGGGCTTCGGTGTAGGCCGCGCGCAGGGCGGGGGTGTCCACCACCGAATGCAGGTGCGAGACGGCACCCCAGGCACGCCCGAGGCGCTCGGTGGCCGTGTCCAGGGTGCGCGCAAGCGCCACCCAGTCGCAGGGAAACGCTGGCGCAGTGACCTGCTCGAGGGCGTCAGACGCCTGGGCCAACAGGTGGTCCAGGGCGGGGGCGATGTGCTCAGGCTGAATGGCGTCAAAACGCGGCAGGTCCTGAAAGTCCAGCAGGGGGTTGTCAGAGGTCGTCATGAGGGCAGCTTGGTGACTCGTTCGGCAGATTCAAGGGTGTTGACCAGGAGCATGGTGATGGTCATGGGACCCACCACTCCCGGCACGGGCGTGATGTAACTGGCCACCTGGCGAACCCCTTCGAAATCCACGTCGCCACAGAGTTTGCCTGCATCGTTGCGGTTCATGCCGACATCGAGCACCACCGCACCCGGCTTGACCATGTCGGCGGTGAGCACGTTGCGCTTGCCCACGGCCGCCACAACCACATCCGCCTGGCGGGTGAAGTGCCCCAGGTCCCGAGTGCCGCTGTGACACACCGTGACGGTCGCGTTACGTTGCAGCAGCATGAGCGCCATCGGTTTGCCCACGATGTTGCTGCGGCCGATCACCACCGCGTGCTTGCCCTGCAGGTCGTACCCAATGCTCTCCAGCATCTTCAGGCAGCCATAGGGGGTGCAGGGCCAAAAACCAGGCAAACCCGTCATGAGCGCACCGGCGCTGGCGATGTGAAAACCGTCCACGTCTTTGTCAGGGGAGATGGCCTCAATCACCTGGTGTGCATCGATGTGGTCGGGCAGGGGCAGCTGCACCAGAATGCCGTGAATGCGTTCGTCCTGGTTCAGCCGTGCAATATGGGCCAGCAATGCCGGCTGGCTGAGGGTGGCGTCATAGCGCTCCAGCACTGAATGAAAGCCCGCCTCTTCGCAGGCCTTGACCTTGTTGCGCACATAGACCTGGCTGGCCGGGTTGTCCCCCACCAGGACAACGGCCAGGCCCGGTTGCACGCCGCGCTGGCGCAAGGCCTGGGTGCTCTCGGCCACCTGTTCGTGCAGGTGTCGGGACAGTGAAATGCCATCAATGAGTTGAGCGGTCATGGTGCGGATTTCAGTGAAGGAGGAGGTGGGGTGATCGGGCTCTGCACGGAGAAATGCTACTTTGCAGCACAAACCTGAAACACAGACCTGAAACACGAACGCCCGTGCGGCACGGGCGTTGGCTGGCGGCGCGCGTGACGGGGATCAGGCCTTGGCCACTTGCCCCAGCGCGATCTTCAGCAGATCGGCCACGGTGTTGGCGTTGAGCTTTTCCATGATGTTGGCACGGTGCGCTTCCACGGTCTTGATGCTGATGCCCAGATCGTCGGCTATCTGCTTGTTCAGGCGACCGGCCACGATGCGTTCAAGCACCTGCGATTCGCGTGAGGTGAGCTTGGACATCAGCGCGTCGCGGCTGGCAGCCAGCTGGTAGTCGGCGAAGGAATCCTTGGCGTGTTCGAGCATGCGCTCGACCAGGCTCACCAATTCGTCTTCCTTGAAAGGCTTCTGGATGAAATCCATGGCGCCTTTTTTCATGGTGTTGACCGCCATGGGGACATCGCCGTGTCCCGTGATGAACACGATGGGCAAGGGCGATTTGCGCTCGATCAGGCGGTCCTGCAACTCCAGTCCGGTCATGCCGCCCATGCGGATATCAACGATGAGGCAGGCCACTTCGCGCGGGTCGTAGCGGGTCAGGAAGGTTTCCGCGGAATCGAAGCAGCGCACCCGATAGTCCTTGCCCTCCAGCAACCACTGGAGCGAATCGCGCACTGCCTCGTCGTCATCAACGACATAGACAGTCCCTTTCTTGGGTATCAGACTCATGGTGGACCTATCTCCCTGCAACACTGACTTCATCGACCAAATCCGGCGAACTGTTTAAATCCGGCGAACTGTTTATCGGGTGACGGCTGGCACCCAGAAGGTGAACCGACAACCGATGATTTCCGCGCCATTGTAGAGGTTCTCGGCCTGCATCCGTCCCGCATGGGATTCGACAATACTGCGGCACAAATTCAGGCCAATGCCCATGCCTTCGGTCTTGGTGGAGAAAAACGCTTCAAACAAGTGTTCCAGCACTTCCGGCGCAAGACCACCGCCCGTGTCCATCACGGTGAACTCCACCACCGGGTTATGGTCCACGGTTTTGGGCAACACCTGCAGCTCGACATGGCGCCGCTCAGGTGTGCGGTGGGCGTGGTCGATGGCCTCGGCTGAGTTCTTGAGCAAATTGATCAGGACTTGCTCGATCAGGATGGGGTCCACGTGCACGCGGGGCAAGCGCGAGGAGACAAAGTGACTCAAGCGAACGCTGCGGCGCTTGAGTTCAATGTCGGCCAACTCCAGCGCCTCGGCCACCAGGGGCGCCACCTCGGTCTCGATGCGGTTGGGTTCGCTGCGTTTGACGAAGCTGCGGATGCGCTGAATGATCTGACCCGCGCGCTGTGCCTGGTGCGCGGTTTTCTCCAGGGCCTGGAGCAAGTCTTGCTCGCTGATGTGCTGGCCCTTGATGCGCGACACCATGCCATTGCAGTAATTCGAGATGGCGGTGAGGGGTTGGTTGAGTTCGTGCGCCACGCTCGACGCCATCTCACCCATGGTGATGAGGCGGCTGGCCGACTGGGCCCGTTCAGCCTGCTGTGCGGCCTGCTCCTCAGCGTGACGCCGGGGCGTGAGGTCAGTGGCAAACAGCATCTGGGCCAGACGGCCATCATCCCAGTTCAGGTAGCGCGACCGGACCTCCAGCCACTTGTCGAGATCGGGCACGTAAATTTCGGCGTTTTCGGTCTGCGCCAGGGTCAGGCTCTCGGAGGGCAGACCGGCCAGCACATCCACCGTGTCCTGGCCCTCGTCGCTGGTGGACTGGTCGATCGAGCCGGCCTGGGTGATCAGCACATGGTGGCCCTGGGCATTGTTGCCAAACCACTGCCGGTACAGCTTGTTGGTGAACACCATCTCGGCGCTGCCCAGCGGCGCTACCGACACCGAGGCATCCAGGGCCTCCAGCACCGTGGTGAAACGTTCATACGAGGCCAGCAACTGCTCGCGGATGCGGTTGGGCTCGGTGATGTCGGTCATGGAAGTCATCCACCCGGTCTGCTGCCCCTTGGCATCAATCAGGGGGGACATGTACACACGCGCATCAAACAGCTGGCCGTTCTTGCGCTTGACCCGCACCTGGTAGGCACTGTGCGAGGTGATGCCGTTGATCTCGTCTTGCAGGCGGCGGTTCAGCAGCTGGATGTCCTCGTCGGGCCAGTACGGAAAGGGCGGCAGGCGCCCCACCAACTCCTGCTCGCTCCAGCCCGTCATCTGACAAAAGGCCGCGTTGACATAGGTGATACGACCGTTCAGGTCCATGGCGCGCATGCCGGTGAGGATGGAGTTCTCCATGGCTCGGCGGAAATTGGTTTCGGCCACCAGGGCTTGTTGGGCCTGCTGTCGCCTGCGGGTGTGACGCCAGCTGCCGATCAGCATCCAGGCGGTCATCAGGCTCAAGGCGGTCATGAGCCAGAACATGCCGTTGCCGATGAGGCCTTGCGACGTGCGGTAAGCCTGTGCACGCAGCATCAGGCTGTTGCCCACTGGTGGAATGGGCACGGCGTATTCGTAGGCCTGGCTCATCCAGGGCATGCCAGAGTTCAGACGGCTCTTTTTGTCAATGGGTTGGCCGGCCAACAGCCGGTTGTGGTCATCGATAAATGAGACGGCGTGGCGGGCGGCGATCTCCGCTGGGATGACAAAACGCAGCAACCCATCAATGGTGTACTCGGTCAGGATCACCCCTTGGAACTGGCCATGCAGCTGGATCGGGACGTGCAGTTGCAACAGCTGCACCGTGCGCTCGCCAGGTAAGTGGCGCAGCAAAGGCGGCGAATACACCGTTTGCAATTGTTCGCGGGCGAGTTGGAAGGTGCTCGAAGTGTCCGCATGGCGCAGTGAGTCACCCGTGCTGCGCCACTGTGCGCTTTGCACCCCGGGGCCCGCGTAACTGGCCTTGACCCGGCGTTGTGCATCCACCCAGGTGATCGAGGCAATTTCGGGGTGCTGGGCCACCAGGGATTGGGCTTCAGTGATGAATTCCCGTTGATCGATATCTCGGTTTCCCACGTCACGCGCCATTCGCATGAGTTGCTCTTGACGCTCCAGCAGGCGTAGACGCAGCCGTTGCTGTGCATATTCGACATCGCGACGGACAGTCTCCTGCTCGCGTTCGATCTCCTCAAAGCGCAGATAGCCGAACGCAATCAGGACCGCCGCCAGGAACACCAGCACGGCACCCAACGGCGCGAGGACGGCCAGGCGGTCCTGCCGGTACGGGCTGAGCCGGCGCCACCAGTTGATCCAGCGCTGGGTGACCAGCCGAAGGGGTTGTTTGAGCACGTGCTGAGCCGTCATTGAACAAGTGTAGGAGATTGCTTAAATTCATAATATGAAATAGATAATCATTATTTGAAAAATCGTCAAACTGTGCCAAAATCCATCTCAACAACACCCATCACGCAAATCCTTATCATGTTGTGAAAGAGGAGACACCCATGTCAGCACAACCGAACGACCAGCAGACCTTCGCGATCAACGATGTCGACAGTCAGGAAACCCGGGAATGGATGGATGCCCTGTCGGCAGTCATCCAGGCGGAGGGGCCTGATCGTGCCCACTACCTCCTCGAGCAGTTGCTGGAGCACGCGCGTGAAAACAGCATCGACATGCCGTTTTCGGCCAACACGGGCTACGTCAACACCATCGAGACGGACCAGGAAGAGCGTTGCCCTGGCAATATCGAGATCGAAGAGCGTCTGCGTGCCTACATGCGCTGGAACGCCATGGCGATGGTGGTCAAGGCCAACCGCCACAACCCCGACGATGGCGGAGACCTGGGGGGGCACATCGGCTCGTTTGCCTCGCTGGCCCACATGTTCGGTGCCGGCTTCAATCATTTCTGGCACGCCGAAAATGAACACCACGGTGGCGACCTGCTGTACATCCAGGGCCACGTGGCGCCGGGCGTGTACGCGCGTGCTTTTCTGGAAGGCCGTTTGACCGAGGAGCAGTTGCTCAACTTCCGCCAGGAAGTGGATGGCAAAGGCCTCTCGAGCTACCCGCACCCGAAGCTGATGCCTGAGTTCTGGCAGTTCCCCACAGTGTCCATGGGCCTGGGCCCCTTGATGGCCATCTACCAGGCCCGCTTTCTGAAATACCTGCATGCCCGCGGCATTGCCAACACCGAGAACCGCAAGGTGTGGGTGTTCTGCGGCGACGGCGAGATGGACGAGGTGGAGTCGCTGGGCGCGATCGGCCTGGCCGCGCGCGAGAACCTCGACAACCTGATCTTCGTGATCAACTGCAACCTGCAACGCCTGGACGGCCCGGTGCGGGGCAATGGCAAGATCATTCAGGAACTGGAGAGCGAGTTCCGCGGCGCTGGCTGGAACGTCATCAAGTGTCTGTGGGGCAGCAACTGGGACCCCTTGTTGGCCCGCGACAAGGACGGTGCCTTGCGGCGCATCATGATGGAAACGCTGGACGGCGACTTCCAGGCCTTCAAGGCCAACGACGGCGCGTATGTGCGCAAGCATTTCTTCGGTCGCGATCCACGCACCCTGGAGATGGTGGCCAAGTTGAGCGACGACGACATCTGGAATTTGCGCCGGGGTGGCCACGACCCGCAAAAGGTGTATGCCGCCTACTCGGCTGCCGTCAAGCACAAGGGCCAACCCACCGTGCTCCTCATGAAGACCGTCAAAGGCTTTGGCATGGGCAAGGTGGGCGAGGGCAAGAACACCGTGCACCAGACCAAGAAGCTGACCGACGAGGACATCAAGGCCTTCCGCGATCGCTTCAACATCCCCATTCCTGACAGCGAATTGCCCAAGCTGCCGTTTTACAAGCCGGCCGACGACACGCCCGAGATGCGGTATTTGCACGAGCGTCGCAAGGCGCTGGGTGGGTATTTGCCGCACCGCCGCACACGGGCCGATGAACACTTCACCGTGCCGGCGCTCGAGGTCTTCAAGTCAGTGATCGAGCCGACTGCCGAGGGGCGGGAGATCTCCACGACGCAAGCCTATGTGCGCTTCCTCACGCAGCTCCTGCGTGACCAGGCGCTGGGCCCGCGCGTGGTGCCCATCCTGGTCGACGAGGCCCGCACCTTTGGCATGGAAGGTCTTTTCCGTCAGATTGGCATCTACAACCCCGCAGGTCAGCAGTACACCCCGGTCGACAAAGACCAGGTCATGTACTACAAGGAAGACAAGGCGGGGCAAATCCTGCAGGAAGGCATCAATGAAGCCGGCGGCATGTCGAGCTGGATTGCGGCGGCCACGTCGTACTCCACCAACAACCGCATCATGATTCCGTTCTATGTCTATTACTCGATGTTCGGGTTCCAGCGCATTGGCGATCTGGCCTGGGCGGCGGGTGACATGCAGGCACGCGGCTTTCTGCTGGGCGGCACGTCGGGCCGCACCACGCTCAACGGCGAAGGCTTGCAGCATGAGGACGGGCACAGCCACATCCTGGCCGGCACCATCCCCAACTGCATCAGCTACGACCCGACCTTTGCACACGAGGTCGGCGTCATCATGCACCATGGCTTGAAGCGCATGGTGGAGAAGCAAGACAACGTCT
>JACCDK011912062.1_pt1 | contig 34387 bp, 34 predicted proteins | sample 7445871 | NCBI WGS metagenome assembly JACCDK01 (sample SAMN15323436, study PRJNA562643) | freshwater metagenome | isolation source: river surface water | place: USA:Blue River Watershed | collected 2017-08-15 | reverse complement strand
TCTGACAAAGAATTGCAAGCCAAATTTGCGCCTCTGGCCAAAGCACTGACCGACAACGAAAAGAAAATCGTTGAGGAATTGAAAGCAGTTCAAGGCAAGCCTGTCGACATCGGCGGCTACTTCATGCCCTCGCGCGAGTTGTTGGAAAAGGCCATGTGCCCCAGCCCTACTTTCAACAGCATCATTCAAGCTGCCAATGCCTAAGTTGTTATCGGGGGGCGACAACCCCCTCTGTGATCAACCCCAAAAGCCGCGCAAGCGGCTTTTTTTCGTTCAATTCGAACCATCGAAAAGATCGGTTTGTTGCTCGTTCTCAGCTCTCAACTTGGATTTGGATTTGTTTTTGGTCTTTTGAGTCGCCTCTGTTTTGGGAGCCCCTTTGATGGGAGACAACTCCAAAATGGCTGGCACTGTTTCGCGCCTAGTCTTGGCTGTTACAGCGGGCTCTGGTGCTTTCTCGGTGAGTCCAGGAGGCCAACGCTTGAGCCTTTTTAACTCGCCTCTGTTCATACAACGGTATACAGCCATGAGTTGACGTGATGCATCATCTTCTAACAAGACATAGGCTTTTCCAAGCCATTCTTTCTCGATGCCTTGCACACTCACGCTTGCGTTGTCAGATGATTTCATGTCAGTGCGTGAGTAAGCGGTAATGGCACGCAAAATGACTTTGTTCATTTAAACCTCTAGTTAAACAACCTGATGTTGAAAAACAATATGCTACCAAACTATTGGTTGGCAAACAAATCACAATTCAAAATTCAAATAAAAACCTCAGCTTAGCCAAAGATCGCATCGTGAATCAACTTGAGCGACAGCAAGAAAAGCCCTACTTGGACCAACTTGAAAAACCAAGCGTCGGCAATGCGCTTCGTGAGGTAAGCACCTAAAAATGTGCCCAAAAGTGCGAACGGCACCAAGACAGCAATCTTCCAAAAATCTTCTTCACTGTAGGGGCTCAGGTTTTGATAGGGACCTATTTTGGCCAAATTGATGACGGCAAACAAAATGGTGGCCGTACCAGCAAACTCAGCTTTGGGTAATTTTTGAGGCAACACAAAGATTTGAAAAGGCGGCCCACCAGCGTGCGCAATGAAACTGGTGAAGCCTGCAGCACCACCCCAAAAAAGCCCCTTGGGCCAATTAGCCGTCTTAGGCGCCTCGTCTTGGCCGCGCTTGAACCAAGTCTGTAAACAAAACCTCACACCCACCAAACCAATCAAAAACTTGATGGTTTGCTCCGAGATCATGGCGGCCGTTAACCAGCCAAACAGCACACCAGCAATGCCCGCTGGAATCAAGATTTTTAAATTCACCAAACTGTATTGCTTGCGGTAAAGCCAAACACCTACAGCATCAGAAATCACAAAGAGCGGCAACAGCAAAACTGCAGCCTTGACAGGCGACATGACCAAGGACAGCACAGGCACAGACATCATGCCAACCAAAGGTAAACCGCCTTTGGACATGCCGATAAGCAATGCCGCAAAGCTGGCCAAAACCAAATACTGATTCAATTCCATAATGACCTAGGAGGATGACCGCAAATGAATGGATCAATAGGGTTGCTGAGGGTATTTCAAGATACGCCAGCAGCTGAATGTGGCTACGGCTGCAATGGCCAAGGTGATCCAAATCACCCAGGTGTACGCCCCGGACATGTCAAAGACTTTGCCAGCCAAAACTGGGCCTAATAAATTACCCAATGCTGCACCTGTATAGAGCGTGCCAATGATGGCGGAAACAGCTTTGCCACCAAATAAGTCCATGCAGATGGCGGGTAACAGGGAGACGATGCTGCCATAGCTCAGTCCAAACCAGACGGCAAACAACGCAAATACCAATCGATCGTCAGCGACCGCCCAAATCAGATAAGACAGCCCCATCAAACATTGCATCAGCATCAATGTCTTGACCCGTCCCAGCCTGTCCGCTAACCAGCCAATTGCAAATCGCCCTACAAGGCTGCCAATGCCAATCAAACCCACCAAGCCAACAGCTTGCGCTTCAGGTACACCCACATCGCGGGCGGCTGCTGAAATGTGCGCAAAGGGAATGAACATGACCGGCGAACCGAAAAGTGTGCCCATGTAAAGCCATCGAAACGCAGGGCTCTGTAGCGCCTCTTTGAGTGTCAAGCCAGGCAAAGCGCCTTTTTGACCTTGCCCAGCCTGCGGCGCTCGCTTTAATAAATAGGCCGCCAACAAGCCAACGCAAACAACCCCCAATGACAAAGTCTGCAATGTGTCACGCCAAGACAATTGCGTCATCAAATAACTGACCACCACAGGCAAAACCAGTGTGCCAGCACCAACCCCCGAACTTGCGATGCCAGAAGCCAACCCACGACGTTGGGTAAACCAAGGCTGCACGGAAGCAATCGAAGGTGTGTAGACCAAAGCAATGCCCAAGCCCACTAAAAGTCCGTAACTGATGTAGAGCGTGTAAAGGGACTGCGCCAGGCTTGTTAAATACAAACCACTGGCAATGAAACCCATGCCAGCCATGCAAACCACTCGTGGCCCCCACCGATCAGCCAACATGCCGCCAAAGGCACCTAGAACAAAATAAACTAGGCCACATATGCCGAAGATCCATGAGACATCAGCTCGCTGCGCATCAAACTCTGTTGCAAAATTTTCAAAAAATGCAGCAAATGAATACGACACGCCAAAAATGACGGCAAGGCAAACAAATGTTGCCCAAACCACAACCCAAGCTTTACGAGATTCCATTTCGAAATGATAACCGCCCCGTTGTGAACTCCATTCAAAAAACGGCTACGATGACGCCAACAAACAGAAAGCATGACGCATGAGTTCACTCATTACACCTCGCCTGCCAGGTATTCGCTTTGTTCATTCACCTGGCCCAACCCGCGTGCCAGATGAAGTGATGCACGCCATGCAACGGCCCATGACCGATTTGGCAGATCCCCGCGTCGCTGCCCTCATTGCCGCTTGCGAAAAAGGCATGAAAGAATTGCTGAATTCGCCTCAATCTGATGTTTACTTTTATGCCAGCAACGGCCACGGGGTTTGGGAGGCTGTGGCTGCCAATTTAGGTTCAGACCAGCACAGCTTGCTAATTGCAGGCTCCGGTCACTTTTCTGATCAGTGGGCCATCCAAACTGAAGGTTTGGGTTTAGCCGTGGTCCGCACAGCCCACCAAGACGGCCAACGCATTGATGTTGCGGCCATCGAAGCGGCTTTGCGGGCAGATTCAAATCACCGTATTGCTGCTGTGATGGCTGTCCAAACCGACACAGCCAGCGGCATGACCAGTGACATGGCGGCCATTCGGCAGGCCATCGACCGAGTTGGGCATCCTGCACTGTTCGTGGTTGACGTTGTGGCTTCCTTGGCCGCAACGCCCTTTGACATGGATGCACTGGGTGTGGATGTCTGCTTGGGCAGCTCCCAAAAAGGTCTCATGATGCCACCTGGTTTAGGCTTTGTAGCAGCCAATGCCAAGGCGTTTGAATGGTCTAAACAGTATGCCAAACCTCGCTACTACTGGAGTTGGTTAGAGCGTAAAACAGACAATCAATCGGCTAAGTTCTGTGGCACGCCACCGCTTGCACATCTTGCGGGATTGGAGGTTTCCTTGGGCTTGATCAAAGCAGAAGGATTGCCAGCTGTGTTCGCAAGACATCAACGTTTGGGCGGCGCTGTTCAAGCCGCGGTCCAATGCTGGTCAACGGCCGGTGCGGTAAAACTGCATTGCAAAGACCCACTTGGATTTTCCTCTTCTGTCACTGCCGTCGAAGTAGCCAAAGGCATCGATCCAGAAGCCTTGCGAATTGTTGCAAGAGAGAGGTTTCAGGTGGCCATGGCCGGCGGACTGGGGCCACTTGCAGGACGCGTGTTTCGAATTGGCCACCTAGGTGACATGAACGAGCCCATGATTTTGGGTGCTTTGGCAGGCATTGAAGCGGCCATGACCGTTCAAAAAATACCATATGGACCCAACGGCATGGCGGCTGCCATTGCCTACTTGGCAGAGCACACCCCCTGAAAAGCTTTCGCCCAACCGTGTTGTTACGAATCGTGGTGGGGAATTTCTAATGCTTCGTACAAGGGCAATATCTCTTGCCGAATGCGTTCAAAGAAGTTGGCATAGGTCAATGCAGCAAGCAAGCCCATCAGTCCAAACAGCGCCAGTGCGTTTGGACTGCCGATCCAACTTGCCAACCACCCTGAGGCCAATGAACCCACGGGCGACATGCCCAAAAATGACATGACATACAACGCTGCAACTCGCCCCCGCAACTCATCAGGAACGATGCTTTGAAGCACGGTATTTGTAGAGGCGGCTGTCAGCATCATGCTGAGGGCCGACACAAACAACATCGGAAGAGCCAGCCACAAGTTAGGGGCAAATGAAAACGCAATCAAAGTAACGCTGGCCACCCCAGCACTCCAACCTATCACTTTAAAAAGTCCTCGAATATTATTGCGAGAAGCCAAATAAAGCATGCCACACACCGCACCCAAGCCAGCAGCGCTGTAAAGCAAACCCAAAGTTCGGGAATCCCCGTGAAATTTCTCACTTGCAAACCAGGGCATCAATGAACCATAAGATTGCAAGCTGAAACTGCTGATGGCCAGCAGGATCAAGGCGCACCGGCTGGGGAAAAAACCATAGGCATATTCCATGCCCACCATTAACTGCCGAACCATTCCTGCGTGATTTTTGGGAACAATGCGTTGGGCAATCTGCGTGGCATTTAACGCAAACAATACCGCCAAGCGCATCACGCTATTGACAGCAAAACTCCAGACTTCCCCAAATGTCGCAGTGATCAGACCACCCAACATAGGGCCAAGAAAACGCGCACCATTCATCACAGTGGAATTAAGCGCTATTGCATTGGTCAACTCTTGACGGTTGGGCAGCAACTTGGAGATCAAAGCTTGCCGGGCGGGCGCATCAAAGGCATTACCTAAGCCCAACACCACATTGCCCGCCACCACATGCCATGCTTCAATGTGGCCACTGACCATGAGGCTGAGCATGACCAAAGATTGCAACATGGCCAGTGAATTGGTGGCAAACAAAAGGCGGCGCACATCTAAACGGTCAATCAAGACGCCTGCAAACGGTGTGATGACCAACATGGGAATTTGCAAACTGAATGCTGCTAGACCCAGCATCAGTGTGGATTCAGACAGTCGATAGACCAGCCAACTGGTGGCGACCAATTGAATCCAATTGCCAATTTGAGACGTACCCTGCCCCAAAATGAAAAGGCGAAAGTTGCGATGCTGGAGTGCACGCAGACTGTTCGGCAATTTCATGGGTGTTCTTTCAAGGCTAGCTTCTGTGATATTCAAATCATTCTAGTGTCTTCGGAATGGCAAAATGGACCACATTCCAAAACCTCACAAATAGGCTTAGTCTCATGATTCAAAGATTCGATGTTGGCACGCGTTTGTCCGAAATGGCCATCCACAACGGTGTGGTTTATCTGGCCGGTCAAATTCCTGAAGACCCTAACCTAGGCATTGAAGGTCAAACACAGCAAGTATTGGACGCCATTGACAAATTGCTAGCGCGTGCAGGCAGCGACAAAAGCAAACTGCTGATGGTTCAAATATTTTTGGTCGACTTGAAAGACTTTGAAGGCATGAACAAAGTCTGGGATGCTTGGGTTGTGCCGGGCCACACGCCGCCACGCGCTACAGTACAAGCCAATCTTGCATCTCCCAAGTGGCGCTTGGAAGTTGTGGCCACTGCTGCCGTCTAAACGGCAGTTTGCTTCATTTGAGATTCACTGGGCAAAAACAGCACAATGAGTGCGCCCAGCGCAGCCACGCAAGAAGCAGCCACCATCAAATGCGTAAAGCCCGACGCCTTAACGAAAGGCCCTAGCGAATAGACCGCGATCGAGCTGATGCCAAATGAGATGGCAATGCGGGTACCACTGACGCGGGAGCGCATGGTGTCGTCAATGTAACGGACCACCATGGTGTCGCTGAAAGGAATTGCCGCAAAAACCATCACCATATAACCAATAGCAGCCACATACCAAGCCCACCCATCGGTTTGAGATGCGACGGCAAAACTCACAATTTGCAAAAACAACACGCTGAAAAACAAAGGCTTTACAGGCAACCAATCCAGCAAACGGCCTACGATCAATTGAGCCACGGAGGCAAGCGCATAAATGATGGCCAACAACAAACCTAGGCGCGATGGATCAGACACCAACCCATCCAAACGCTCGGCCAGCAGTTGTGCGTTGCCGTTGGTGGTGATGTTGAACAAAAGGCTGGTGGTGGTGGATGTTGCCACCATTACCACAAAGGTTCTCCATGCCAAATGCTTGGGCAGCTGGAGCACAGTAGATTTTTTCTTGGCTGGCGCAGAAGTTTCATTGGGAGCGGTCCATGCAAACAACAGGCCGCAGAAAATCGAAACGACACCTGGTACCCAGAAAGCCATGCGCCAACCCTGCCAAGCCACCAGGAAACCTGTAGACAAAGCGGCCATGGCAATTCCTAAATTACCAGCCAAGCCATTAACCCCAATCGTTAGCCCTGGACGCTTAGATTGTTGAACAAGCATGGGAATTCCCACTGGGTGATAGATGGCGGAAAAGATACCCAACACAGTTAAAGCAATGGCCATTTGTATGGGCGATTGCGTCAATGCCACAGCCATGGCAGACAAACCCATGCCAAAGAAGAAAACCAACATCATTTGGCGACGCCCCCACAAGTCGCCTAAGCGTCCCGCTGGAATAGAGCCCAAACCAAACATGACAAAGGCACCCACGGTGTAGGGCATCATGTCCTCCCACCTTCCAACGCCAAATTCTGTGGCAATAGCCCCGACCGCTGTGGCGAAGATCAGTAAAAACAAATGATCTAAAGCGTGGCCGATGTTCAGAAGCAATGATGCAATTTTGGGCATGCTGTTTGGGCGGAATAAGTCAAGCGCAATTAAACCGCGATTTTCTATTTGCGTGGTGACCTTCTTTCACAGATACAAGGGAATATCCTGTGAAAAATTTCTTATTTTTCCCATAGGCTATGGCTTCAATTTTGAATGTGGAGATATCAATGACTTCTTCTCGCTTACCCAATGCCAAACGCCGTCATGCCCTGAACGGCCTTTCTGCCCTTGCTATTTCATTGGGCCTCTCTGGCCTGCTCTTGAGTGCGCCTGCCGCCTTGGCTCAAAGCTTTCCCAACAAGGCAATTCGTTTGATTTGCCCCTTCCCCCCAGGAGGTGCTGTCGACATTGCCTCTCGCGCAATTGCACAAGAACTCGCAAAGAACTTGGGGCAACCCGTCACAGTCGATAACAAGCCTGGCGCAGGTGGCAACATTGGTGGTGCTGAAGCAGCAAGGGCCAATCCAGATGGTTACACCATTTTCATGACCACCAGCGGCATTCAGGCGATCAACCCAGCACTTTATGCCAAGATGCCTTTTGATCCGAACAAAGACTTAACCCCCATTACGGCACTGGTCTCCTTGAACAATGTGTTGGTTTTGCACCCGTCGGTTAAAGCCAATTCCGTGCAGGAAGTCATTGCACTGGCCAAATCACAGCCTGGCGCTATCAATTACGCATCCAGTGGCAGTGGCACCAGCATCCACATGTCAGGCGAAATGTTCAAGTCACTGGCAAATGTCAACATGACACACATTCCCTACAAAGGCAGTGCACCCGCAATCACAGACTTACTGGGTGGACAGGTCATGATGATGTTTGACAACATTCCTTCTGCCATTCCACACATTAAATCTGGCAAGCTCAAAGCTTTGGCCACAACGGGGGCCAAGCGTGATCCTCTGTTGCCCGATTTGCCCACCCTAGCAGAGGCCGGTGTAGCAGGTTATGAGTCTGGCGTGTGGTTTGGTTTGTCAGTTCCCGCCAACACTCCTCGCGATGTGATCATGAAACTCAATGCAGAAGCCATCAAAGGCACCAAGTCACCTGAGTTCATTAAACGCATGACAGAGTTGGGCTACATCATCATGGGGACCAGTCCTGAAACCATGGCGGAGATGAACAAAGCCGAAGTTCAACGTTGGGGACCAATCGTGAAAGCATCTGGCGCCAAGGCTGATTAATTCAGACTGGACATTTCAATGCTGATCAAGGCCTTATGCAGTCTGTTTTAAAAATTGTCTTTCACGGCGACAACGCTGCAAATTTTCGGGCAGGCATCGAAGGCTTATTGCATCAATCTCACCATATTGTGACGGTCTCACAAGGACTCGAACTAGCGAGTGAAAAAGAGCATTTTGAATCTGCAGATGTGCTTGTGGGCGTAGCCTTGCACCAAGGCATGCCCCGTCCCCACAAATTACAATTGCTTCAAGCCCCCGCCGCAGGCACCGACGGAATAGACCGTGCATGCTTGCCACCAGAGGCAAAGCTGGCCAATTGTTTTGGGCATGAAAACGCCATTTCAGAATATGTGATGGCCGCACTTCTTGCCAGGCACGTTCCTCTCATTGCAGCAGATCAAGCATTGCGTCAAGGTGAGTGGCCATTCTTTGCGGGTAGACCAGGTGCTTTGCGAACTGAGTTGGGCTCACAAACCTTGGGACTGCTGGGCTTTGGACACATCGCCAAAACTTTGGCCCAACGCGCCAAGGCCTTTGGCATGCATGTGGTGGTCGCCAACCGAAGTCCTGTTCACAGTTCAGACGTAGATCAAAGCTTCAAACTCACAGACTTGCACGCATTCATGGCCTCTTGTGATGCCATAGTGGTCACGTTGCCGTTGGCAGAAAACACTCGCAATTTGGTGGACGCCCAAGCTCTGGCTTGCATGCGCCAAGAGGCTGTCATTGTGAACGTGGGTCGAGGTGCGGTGATAGAGGAAGCCGCTCTTTTTAATGCCCTGAATCGCCAATGCATTGCAGGCGCCATCATTGACACGTGGTATCAATACCCAAGCGCAGACAAATCTACTTGTTCGCCCTCTCAATTCGACTTTGCCAGTTTACCGAATGTGCTGATGACACCGCACATGTCAGGCTGGACACAGGGCACTGTACAACGCCGTAAGCAGAGCATTGCTGACAACATCAATCGCTTGAGTGCGGGCATGCCTTTACGCAATGTCATTTCGCATTGACCTGCCTAAGTGCTCTGTCTTTCAATAATTTCAAAGCCTAAGTCAAGTTGGGGCTGCTGGGGGGTTTCGCCTTGAATCAATTGCAAGAGCATGACTGCAGCAGATTCTCCCACTTGTGCTCGCGGTGTTCGTACCGTAGTCAGTGGGGGCCACATTTGATCACTGCCCGTTAAATCATTAAACCCAGCGATGGCCACTTGCCCAGGGACAGATACGCCTAAACGCATTGCAGCCAACAATGCACCTTGTGCTAAGTCATCATTGCAAAAGAAGATGGCGTCTACCGCCGGACTTTGCTTCATGATTTGCTCAAACATCAACCCACCCAAAGCCAGTGAAGAGGGTGCTGGGTTTAGCCATTCCAGGCTTGGGTCGTAAAGCTGCATTGACTTAAGTGCTTTGCGCCAACCTTTCAAACGCTGCATAACTCGAGGGTCAAGCTGAGCAGCCGCAAAAACAATTCGCTTTTTGCCCTTTGCAAGCAGGTGCTGGGTCATGGCTTCACCCGCATCTGTTTGTCTAAAACCAACACAGTAGGGTGTAGTCAGCGCGTCGTTGGATAGGCTAAGTTTTGAGGGGTTTGCCGCTCCCTCATCCGGCAAGTCCATCAAGTGAACACAAGGCACATTGCTGCGAGCCATTAGTTTTTGAGTTGAGGGGCTGTGATCCAAACCAGTGATTAGCAAGCCCGCAGGTCTATGAAGCAGTTGCTCACGCATGAGTTGCTCCTCTTCGCTGTTGTTGTAATGCGTGACGCCCATCAGGGCCTGAAAACCGGCCGCACGCAAAGTTCTTTGAGCCGCCTCTAACAAATCCACAAACAAGGTATTGGACAGCAATGGAATCAAAATGGTGACGTGGTTACTGCGCTGCGAAGCCAAAGCCCGCGCAGCAGGATCGGGGACATATCCCAATTTGTCTGAAACCGCCATGACCCTTGCAACCAGATCAGGATCGACCGCTCGCTCCCCTCTTAAAGCTCGTGACACCGTACTGGGACTGACACCTGCAGCCAGTGCCACATCGTTCAAGGTAATGCGACCTGTAGATCGATGGTTTTTGGGACGATTGGCAGATGTTTTCAAGGGTTTGTCCGAGGTGAAATTGACTTCAACTTGGTTAGGATAGCGCTATCCAAAGAATTTAACAGCAAAATAAACGATTGATCAGCGATCGATTTCCCTAATGAAACATTGAGTCTCGTATTTTTCTCTTTTTTTGATTCACCGGACAGCGCTGTCCAAATTTACACAATTCCTAGCAAAAAGTCCCATGCACCCCGAAGATCAAGCACTGAAAATCATCGTGATGGGAGTCTCTGGTTCTGGCAAGTCAACCCTTGCGAAAATGCTCAGTGATGTGCTGCAACTGCACATGAAAGATGGCGATGAGCTGCACTTGCCAGAAAGTGTGGCCAAGATGAGCGCGGGCATTGCCCTTCAAGATGAAGATCGATGGCCCTGGCTAGACCGAATTGCCAACTACTTAAACAACACAGAAACTGAGCCCGAACGAGGCGGCATCGTTGCATGCTCAGCCCTGAAAAAAATTTACCGCGATCGCATTCGGCAGCAGGCTGGCCCTGTTGTGTTTCTTTTTTTAGATGGGAATGCCGATCTCATTCGTCAGCGCATGTCGCAACGTGTCGGTCATTACATGCAACCTGGTTTGTTAGACAGCCAACTGCAAACACTTGAAAAACCCACTGCTGATGAAAGCGATGTGATCACTTTGCCTATTGACCAGCCAGTTGCGCAAATTGTGAAGCAGGCGCTCCAAGCTTTGAAAGCTTCGACCATCATCGCCCTCCCCTGATTTTTAAACCATAGGATTTTCATGTTCATTCGATGTGCATTTTTTCAAGGCAATGTCAAACCCGGCAAGGAACAAGCCTTCAACGACTACATCCGAAAAGAGCTGGTGCCGTTGTGGACACGCTTTCCTGGCGCACAAGAAGTTCGCGTCTTGCGCCAAGTCGAAAGCGATGTGACAGATCCACACTTTGGCATGGTGCTGTCAGTGCGCTATCCAACGCGAGAATCCATTGAAATTGCTCTGGCTTCTGAAGTTCGCTTGAAAAGCCGCGAAGTGTCTAAAGATTTGATTGCCATGTTTGACGGCACCGTTTTCCATACCGTGTTCAGTGCAGATGAATATGCATTGCCAACCGATTGATTTTTTCACCCACGTAAAACCACAGGAGACTCAACCATGAAAATTTCTCGCATTCTCGTTGCTTGCTTGATCGCCAGCATGGGCTCGGCTGCGTTCGCAGCCAAGTTCAACCTCAAAATGGGCCACGCTGTTAACACCACTGACGGCCAACATGCCGCTGCCATGAAATTGGCAGAACTGGTAAAACAACGTACCAATGGTGACGTTGAAATCACCATCTTCCCAGCCAACCAGTTGGGCAACGATGCTGCCATGATCAATGGTGTGCGCGGTGGCACCATCGACATCGTATCCAGTGGCGCATCCAACTACAACGGCATTGTGCCCAATACAGCGGCGATGGAGTTGCCCTTCGTATTTCGCAGTGCCCAACACGCCTACAACGTCCTAGATGGCGCAGTAGGTACAGGTGTTTTGAACGAACTGGCCCCCCATGGCATGAAAGGTCTGGCCTATTGGGAAAACGGCTGGCGCGCATTTACCAACAACAAACGTCCGGTCAACAAGCCAGAAGATTTGAAAGGCTTAAAGATCCGTTCCACGCCCAACCCTTATCACATTCAAGCTTTCAAATTATTGGGCATGAATCCTTCACCCATGCCGATTGCTGAGCTTTACACAGCCTTGGAAACCGGTACTTTTGATGCGCAAGAACACCCCATCAACGTTACTTGGTCTTCTAAGTTCTATGAAGTTCAAAAACACTTGACTATCAGCAACCACGTTTACTCACCACTGATCGTGGCCATGAACAAAGCCAAGTTTGATTCATTGCCAGCCAACTACCAAAGCATCGTGGTTGAGGCTGCACGCGAAGCAGCCAAATACCAACGTGGCTTGAATGCATCCAATGCAGGTAAAGTTGTGGCTGACCTGAAAAAATCGGGCATGCAAGTGATTGAGAACGTTGACATGGCACCTTTCCAAAAAATTGTATCGGCTGAAATTGCCAAAACATTCGGTGAAAAGAACGGTCCTGCTTTGTTGCAAGCCATCGAAAACACCAAGTAAATTGTGCTTTAAAAGCCCTCTTCTTTCGAAGAGGGCTTTTTGATGTGTGTGTCTTATGAAAAAAATCAACGACTTATTTTTTCGCATAGCGGAGTTCACTTTGGTGATCATGTTGTCCGCCATGGTGATAATGGTATTTGGCAATGTCGTTTTGCGTTATGGCTTTAACGATGGCATCATCAGCTCGGAAGAATTGTCGAGGTTCTTGTTCATCTGGATCACATTTTTAGGTGCCATCGTCACTATGCGTGACAACGCGCATTTAGGGCTTGACTCTGTCGTGCGCAAGCTCAGCTTATCTGGCAAAAAAATTGCCTTTGGCATTTCAAATTTACTGATGTTAGGTTGCTGCGCCCTCATGTTTTATGGCACGCTCAAGCAACACGGTATCAATGCCACCACCCGCTCAGGCGTCACCGAATTGCCCATGAGCTGGGTCTACGGGGTGGGTTATGTCACCAGCATTGCCATGGGTCTTATGATCATTGGCAAACTGGTCCGTCTGGCCAAAGGTGAATTCAACGAAGCCGATTTGATTCAGGTTACTGACTCGGAAGAAGACGCCAAACCCCATTTGCAAGAGAGTGCCAAATGACCGTCTTAGTTTTCATCGGCTCGTTGTTGGCAGCCATGGCTTTAGGGATGCCGTTGGCCTTCTCTCTCATCGTTTCTGGTGTGGCGCTGATGCTACACCTGGACAACTTCGACACGCAAATCGTGTCTCAAAATTTAATCAATGGCGCAGACAACTTTCCTTTGATGGCGGTGCCTTTCTTTATGCTGGCCGGTGAGTTGATGAATGCCGGTGGCATGAGTCGACGCATCGTCAATTCGGCTTTGGTATGGGTGGGCCACTTTAGGGGCGGTTTGGGCTATGTCGCCGTGTTTGCGGCCATCATCATGGCCAGTTTATCTGGCTCCGCCGTGGCTGATACAGCCGCCTTGGCTGCCGTTCTCATGCCCATGATGCGAGATGCAGGCTACCGCATGGATCGCTCAGCAGGTTTGATTGCAGCAGGCGGCATTATTGCGCCGGTTATTCCGCCCTCCATCGGTTTCATTCTATTTGGTGTGATTGGCGGCGTGTCCATTTCCAAATTGTTCATGGCTGGTATTTTTCCAGGCATTTTGATGGGCGTTGCTTTGCTCATCACCTGGTGGATTGTGGCGCGTAAGGACAATGTCAAGGTCTCTGAACGTGTTCCCATGAAGGAAAAACTTCGGGTCACAGTCGATGCTTTTTGGTGTTACCTTTTGGCCATCACCATCATTGGCGGTATGAAAATGGGCATCTTCACGCCCACTGAAGCAGCGGTTGTGGCTGTGGTTTATGCCTTGTTTGTCGGCCTCTTTATTTACCGGGAAATTAAAGTCAAAGACCTGTACGCCATTATTTTGGCGGCAGCCAAAACCTCTTCTGTTGTGATGTTCTTGGTTGCGGCGGCCTTGGTCTCAGCCTGGCTAATCACCATTGCGAACATTCCTGCTCAAGTGGTTGCAATGTTGCGCCCCTTCATCGACAACCCCACCCTTTTGATGGTCATGCTGATGCTGGTAGTTCTGGTGGTGGGAACAGCACTCGACTTTGCACCCACAGTGCTCATTCTGACGCCAGTTTTGATGCCCTTGGTTCGCGAGGCCGGTATCAACCCCGTTTATTTTGGCGTGCTTTTTATCATCAATAACGCAATCGGCCTGCTCACACCTCCAGTTGGTACTGTGCTAAACGTGGTATGCGGCGTCGGCCGCATTCCCATGCACGACGTGATTCGCGGTGTGATGCCCTTTTTAATCTCTCAGGTGGTGGTCATGGGTCTCTTGATTGCCTTCCCCATACTGGTAATGGGCCCGCTTAAATGGTTATCAAGTTAAATGAGGTGAAGCAATGACCGTACTCAACAGCTTTCAATTGAACGGCAAATTGGCCCTGATCACGGGCTCATCCGCGGGCATTGGTTTTGCACTAGCCCGTGCCCTGGGTGAAGCCGGTGCACATGTAGTGATCAATGGCCGCAATGCACAAAAAGTATCGGACGCAGTACATGTGCTGAAAACAGAAGGCTTAACTGTCAGTGCGTCTGTTTTCGACGTGACCGATGCCAAATCGGTCACCCATGCCATCAATGACATTGAAACCCAATTGGGCGCCATCGATATTTTGGTCAACAACGCAGGCATGCAAATTCGGGGGCCATTGCATGAATACAAAGACGACGATTGGCACACCCTCATGAGAACCAATTTGGACAGCGTTTACTACGTAGGTAAAACAGTTGCCCAAAAAATGATCCCACGTGGTCGCGGCAAAATCATCAACATATGTTCTGTTCAAAGCGAATTGGGGCGCCCGGGTATCGCCCCTTACACAGCCTCTAAAGGTGCGGTCAAAATGTTCACAAAAGGCATGGCCATTGATTGGGGACAATTTGGCATCCAAGTCAATGGCATTGGCCCAGGTTATTTCAAAACCGAACTGAACCAAAAATTGGTCGATGATCCACAGTTTTCCTCTTGGTTGGTAGGACGCACGCCCAGCAGACGTTGGGGCGATGTTGAAGACCTAGGCGGCGCCGCTGTGTTTTTGGCCAGCGATGCCTCCAAGTTTGTCAATGGCCACATCCTCTATGTGGATGGCGGCGTCACGGCTACACTCTAACTTTTCCCCATAAGGCTCTTTCATGCGCGCACTGATCTGCCACTCCGCCAAAGATTTAAGAATTGAAACCACTGAATTGCCAGCCATGGGGCCGGACCAAGTGCGCGTCAAAGTTGCATTTGGCGGTATTTGTGGTTCTGATTTGCATTACTACCAGCACGGTGGATTTGGCACGGTGCGCATCAAACAACCGATGGCCTTGGGGCACGAGATTTCTGGCGTGGTTGATGGAATAGGCCCCAACGTGAAGCACCTGGCAGTGGGTCAACGCATTGCCATTTCACCCTCCCGCCCTTGCGGCGAATGCCGTTTCTGCCAGCTGGGCCAGCAAAACCATTGCTTGAACATGCGTTTCTTTGGCAGCGCCATGCCCTTCCCGCACATCCAAGGCGCCTTTGCTGAGCAACTCATCATTGAAGGCTACCAGGCACATCCAATCGGTCAACACCTGAGCCTGTCAGAGGCTGCCTTGGCTGAACCCTTGTCTGTAGGCTTGCATGCTATTCAACGTGCTGGCGGTGTACTGGGTAAGCAAGTCTTTGTCACAGGCTGTGGTCCCATTGGATCACTTTTGATCGGTGCATTGCGCCGAGCCGGTGCGGCGCGCATTGTGGCCGCTGACATTGCCGACTTGCCTTTGAAGTGCGCGAAAGAAATGGGCGCAGACGAAACCATCAACCTCAAAACCCAAGCCGAGTTGCTGGACAAATACAAAATTGACAAAGGCCAGTTTGAAGCTGTCTTTGAAGCCTCTGGTAGCGAGCCTGCATTGCGTGCAGGTTTGGATGTCATCATGCCGCGCGGCGTTTTGGTCTCCGTGGGCATGGGTGGCGACATGAGCATCCCCATGACACAATTGGTAGCCAAAGAAGTCGATCTCCGTGGCACTTTCCGCTTTCACCCGGAATTTGCCAATGCAGTTCAATTTCTCAACTCAGGCTTGATCAATGGAAAGCCCGTCATCACCAGCATTCTGCCCATGGACAAAGCGGTCGATGCGTTCGAATTGGCATGCGACAAATCTCAATCCCTGAAAGTTCAAATCGACTTTGAAGCTGTTTGATGAAAAGCCAAATTGACCATTTGGTGGTTGCAGCGCAGAGCTTGCAACAAGGTGTTGAGTGGTGTGAGTCTGTGATGGGCATCACGCCTGCCGCTGGTGGTGAACACGAGAAGTACGGTACCCACAATCGCTTGTTCAAAATTGCCACGCCTACATTTCCAGTAGCTTATTTAGAAATCATTGCCATCAATCCAGATGCCGTGATTGAAAAAAAACCACCCCCAACGCGGTGGTTTGATTTAGACAGCAAGGCCCTTCAAGCCGAGTTGGTCAATTCGCCAAGACTCATTCACTTTGTGGCCAACACAGAGAGTATTCAAGATGCCCGCCATGCGTGGAAAGCGCAAAGCATCGATCGCGGCCCTGTTATCCATGCCAGCCGCAAAACGCCCAAAGGCTTGTTGCAGTGGCAGATCACGGTTCGCCCAGATGGCGAACGTTTGTTCAATGGTACGCTGCCAACACTTATTCAATGGGGCAAGCCAGAAGCTGCCGACCCCATGAAACTACACCCACGCAATCATTTGCCTCGTTCTGGTATTTCTCTCAAGAGTTTGTCGGTCAGCCATGCAAGTGCCAGCAAACTTCAAGACGCCTATCATGCCATTGGACTTTCCAATGTCAGTGTCACAGAAGGCCCTTCTAACATCATCGCCACTTTGCAAACGCCCAAGGGCTTGGTCACGTTAGAAAGCTTAGGAATTTAAGTCATGAGCCACTCGCAACAGTCTCAGTCTGACGGCGAGTCCTCCATCATGGATGTGCTCATAGTGGGTGCCGGCTTGTCTGGCATTGGTGCTGCCAGGCATTTGCAAATGCACTGCCCACAAACCAGCTGGTGCATTTTAGAAGCGCGAGAAGCCATTGGCGGAACTTGGGATTTGTTCAAGTACCCTGGCATTCGCTCAGACTCCGACATGTACACCCTAGGCTACTCATTCAAGCCTTGGGTCGACCATAAGTCGATTGCTGATGGCAAAACCATTCGCCAATACATTCAAGATACAGCAGACGAAAACGGCATCACAGCAAACATCAAACACGGCCATGCTGTCACTCACGCAAGTTGGTCATCGGCAGATGCTTGTTGGACTGTCACGGCCACAAACAAGCAGACGACAGCGTCTGTCATTTTTAAAGCCCGCTTTTTGTATTTTTGTTGCGGCTATTTCAGCTACAAAAATGGACATCAACCCGATTTTCCTGGCCAAGAATCCTTTCAAGGCAGATGGGTTCACCCTCAGTTTTGGCCAGCGGATTTGAACTACAACGGTCAAAAAGTGGTGGTCATTGGCAGTGGTGCAACCGCCGTCACTTTGGTACCTGAAATGGCCAAAACAGCAGCACACGTCACCATGCTGCAAAGGTCCCCTACCTATGTCATCGCAAGGCCTGGTGAGGACAAGGTGTCTTTGTGGTTGCAAAAGTACTTGCCCATGAAGTGGGCGTACCAACTGACGCGAACAAAAAATGTGGTGATGGGCATGCTCACCTATCAGTTGGCCAGACGTCAACCTGAATATGTCAAAAACTTTTTGGTGAAGATGGCTGCGCGTCAATTGCGATCCTCGCAAGCCGCACAACATTTTTCTCCCAGCTACAAACCTTGGGATGAGCGTTTGTGTGTGGTCCCTGATGGCGATTTGTTCAAACAAATTCGGCAGGGGAAAGCCAGTGTGGTCACAGACACCATTCAACGTATTTTGCCAAATGGTATTCAATTGAGCAGTGGGCAAACGCTGGATGCCAACATCATTGTGTCTGCCACAGGTTTGTCATTGAACATGTTGGGTGACATTCATGTTCAAGTGGATGGTGAAGCCTTCAAACCGTCATCTCAAATGGCATATCGAGGCATGTGGCTGTCTGGTCTGCCAAATGCCATCATGACATTTGGCTACACCAATGCCTCTTGGACATTAAAGGCCGACCTCACGGCTTTGTACACCTGTCGCCTGCTCAATTACATGCGCAAACACGGCTATCGGAAAGCCATCCCCATCAAAGATCCAAGCGTTCAAGAAGCTGACTATTTGTCCTTTACATCGGGATATATCAAGCGCGCAAATCACATTCTGCCCAAACAAGGCAAGCAAGCGCCTTGGCAAGTCAATCAAAATTACCTTAAAGATATTTTTCTGATTAAATACGGTCGTCTGAACGATGGCGTGATGCAATTCAGCTAATCTTTTTCTGCATTCGAGGTACTTAAATGCTAGCCCTGTGGATTTTGTTTTTGCTCTTCATGAGCCTTGTGGGTTTGGTTTTATTTGCCAGTTTTTCAAACAAAAAAGCCGAACAATATTTACCGCCCTCTGGGCAGTTTGCCAAACTGCGCCTTGCACGCCTTCATTACATCTCGCAAGGCCAAGGACCGGCCATTGTGTTGGTTCATGGATTGGCTGGCAATTTGCACAATTTTACTTATGGTGTTTCAAAGCCTTTGTCTGAAAACTATCGCGTTATCAGTGTTGACCGACCGGGCTGTGGTTATTCCACCAGATACTCAAATGCAGATGCAAGCTTAGAGGCGCAGGCCGATACGTTGGTCGAACTCTTAGATCATCTGAACATTGAATCGGCTGTGTTCGTGGGCCACTCATTGGGCGGGGCCATCTCTTTGGCTGCTGCGCAGCGCCACCCCACACGCGTCAAAGCATTGGCGCTGATTGCCCCCCTAACCCACTTGCCCGAGCAAACCTCTCCTGTGTTCAAGGCGCTCGACATTGCATCGCCCACTGCGCGAAAGTTTGTGGGATGGACCTTCGCCATTCCTGGCACGCTTTACCGCATGTCAAAAAGTTTAAAGATTATTTTTGGTCCAGAAAAAGTCCCGTCAGATTTTGCCATTCGAGGTGGCGGCATCATGGCGCTCAAGCCTCAAACCTTCATCACAGCATCAAGTGACATTCAAAACGTAGGTTGGAGCATGCCCAACATTGAAGCCGCCTACGGCAGTATGACCACGCCAGTGCATGTGTTGTACGGCCGAGAAGACAGAATTCTAAGTGCAAAGCTCAATGGCGAAGACTTACCGCAACGCATACCAGGCGCTCAATTGACCTTGGTCAGTGGCGGACACATGTTGCCAGTCACCCAAGCAGAATTGACATGTCAATTTATAGAGAGCGTGGCTGGAAAGGCAACGGGTTTGGCGTCTTGATGCCAAACTTTGTACTTGTGCATCACTTCTAAATAGGCGGGTGACTGTTCAAAGTTTTCCAACCAAATTTGCAGTGCCTGCCAACTTTGGGCATCAAACCATTCCCGATCAGTTCTTGCAAATTGCCTTACAAAAGGCGCAATGGCAGCATCAACCCAGGTCCATTGATCACCCATCAGATACGTTGATGTTTCGAGTTGCGCGTTTAATTTCAGCAAGTAAACAGAACCCAACTCGCGATGGGCCAAGCCATCACGAAGCTCGTACCGATTTGGATACTTGTAGCGATCCAAATTCTTCTTAAAGTCGTTATCGCAAGCGCTGACCCAAGCTTGCGCAAGCTCGTCATTTGCCTGGCCTTGAGTTAGCCAATGTTGGGGATCACTTTGTCCAAGCGCCCAGTGCATAATGTCCAAACTTTCCTCGAGTACTTTGTCTTTCAACACCAACACAGGCACGGTACCTTTGGGTGACACTTTCAGCATGCTCTCTGGTTTTTGAGACAACGCAATTTCACGTATTTCACATCGAATGCCACTGGCCAATAAAGCCAAGCGGGCCCTCATGGCATAGGGACAACGACGGAATGAATACAAAACGGGTGCATCTTGAGGCAACAAAGCAGCCACCTTTTCTTGACGTTGCGGGGTTCCAATGTGATTGATCTGACGGGCTTTGGCAATTTCCCATTGCTTTTGACGTTCACGTGCACTGTTTTTTTGAACGTCACTGGTTTGATCGTGACATCTAGGACAGCTGACGCCCAATTCAAACAAGGGAGAAGATTTGGCTTCAGCCGGTAATGGTTCGCGGCAGCATCGACACAGTTCGTGAGGGCCCGGTTTTAAGCCATGGCCAACCGACACACGCTCATCAAACACAAAACACTCACCCTCCCATAAACTTAACTCGGGCGGCACTTGTTCCAGATATTTCAAAATTCCACCTTGCAAATGGAAGACTTCGTCAAAGCCGTGTTCCAACATCAAGGCAGTTGATTTCTCGCAACGAATTCCTCCCGTGCAAAACATGGCCACTCGGGGTTTTTTGCCATCGCGAGCTTCCAACGCCTTGGCCTGCCTCAGCCAATCAGGCAATTGTGAAAAGCTTTGTATGTTGGGATCTAGCGCGCCTTTGAAGGTGCCAATTTCAATTTCATAGTCATTTCGTGTGTCAACCACCACCACGTCAGGCGACGAGATCAAGGCATTCCAATTTTCTGGCTTGACATATTGGCCAACACGTTTTGTTGGACTGATGCCGGGCACGCCCAAGGTCACAATTTCTTTTTTGAGTCGCACCTTCATGCGATGAAAAGGCGGCTTGCTGGAAAAAGATTCTTTGTGTTCTAAATCATTCAGCAAAGGGTCTGATCGCAAATATGCCAACACGGATTGAACATCGTCAGGTGCCCCGGCAATGGTGCTGTTGATGCCTTCACGCGCCAACAAAATCAGCCCTTTGACATTGTGGGCCTCACAGAAAGCCAACAGGGGCGCACGTCGATTGGCAAAATCGGGCAAATCAACAAATTTGTAGAAAGCAGCGGTGAGGTAAATTGGATCAGATAAATCGGTACGCATCCCTATATTTTGCACCCAGTGGGATAACCCGCTAGCCAGAATTTCCCACATCGCTCAAAATGATCAGGCTCATTTCAGCAGGCTACAAGCAGACTTCGCAGTATGAAACGTCATGGCTTTTTTTCCAGCAACCCTTTGATCATTGTCAAGCCGCCCCAAGCCAACATACGGCTTGGCTTTCTCGCCCAAGCTGTCCTCAGCATGAGTTGGGCCTTAGCAAGCCTGAACAGTACGGCACAAGTTGCCTACTTGGACCTCACAAAACAAACAGCTTCTGTTGCCGTCACCACTGCCCACCCGCTGGCCACCGAGGCCGCTCTGAAAATGCTGCAGCAAGGCGGCAGTGCCACGGATGCTGCCATTGCCGCACAACTGATGCTGGGCCTGGTAGAACCGCAATCTTCAGGCTTGGGCGGCGGTAGCTTTTTCATGCACTGGCACGCGGGTCAAAAAAATCTGACCAGTTTCGATGGCTTGGCAACGGCGCCACAAAGAGTCACTGAATCCCTGACCACCGATGTTGACGGCAGCAAACTGCCCTACGCCCAAATGTCGCGCGGTGGCAGAAGTGCTGGCGTTCCGGGCACCCTGCCCCTTTTGGCCAAAGTACATGCTCAATTTGGAAAACTGCCGTGGGCCAGTCTGTTTACCCCGGCCGTAGAAATTGCCACCCAAGGCTTTCCAATGCCCGCCTACATGCATCAAATTTTGGCAGCGCCAGGCTCGGCAGAAGCACATCCAGAACTTTTGAGTTTGTATTTTGACGAGAACCAAAAAGTCAAAACTGTGGGAACACCCGTCTTGAATTCAGCCTATGCCCAAATTCTTCAAAAGATTGCGGCTCAAGGTCCCTCCGCTGTCTGGACCGGTGATCAAGGCTCAAACTTCATGGCAAGTGTTCAAAAAGGCTACAAACCCTCCTTGATCAGTTTGGAAGATTTGAAAAATTACAAAGTAGAAGAACGACAAGCCTTGTGTGGCCCCTACCTTCGCTTCACAGTTTGTGTCATGGCACCCCCTTCATTTGGGGGCGTGGTGGTCTTGCAGATGCTTCAAATGCTTGAAGCCAAAACGACAACAACTGTAACAACTGCAAACGCGGCCAAAGGAGTCAACTTCAGTCAGCCTGAATTTGCACACCTCTTCGCCGAGGCTGGCAAGTTAGCGCAAAGCGATCGTCACCACTACGTCGCAGATCCTGGCTATTTCCAAGTTCCTGCCAAGGCCTTGGTGGCCAACAACTACTTAAAGCAACGCGCGCAGCTCATCCAAGAACAAGTGCTGCCAAACTACCCAGCTGGACAACCCTTGTCAGCTTCTCAAGCTGCAGCCAGTTTGCGCATCACACATGCAGCTCCTAGCGCTGATGCCACCAGTCAACTGGCCATCGTCGACGCGGCCGGCAATGCAGTCACAATGACCACGACCAACAACCTCAACTTCGGTTCTCGTTTGCTGACGCAAGGCTATATCCTCAACAACGCCATGACCAACTTTACAAGCAGTCCAAAACCAGGCGAAGTTGCGCCCAACAAAATGGAAGCGGGCAAACGCCCTGTCACCTCCATGGCGCCTACCATGGTCTTTGATGACAAGGGCCAGTTGATCACCTTAGGTGGCTCTGCAGGTGGTGGTCAAATTGTGGATTACATTTCGGCCAATTTAATTCGCATGCTGGCATTGGATCAAACACCAGTAGAAGCACTGTCACAAGGGCATATTTCCACGGCAATTCCTCAGAGAGTGCAACTTGAAAAAGGCACTTCAGCCGCGAAATTGGCAGAGGCATTACAGACCAAAGGGCACAAAGTAGAAATTGTTCCCATGAACAGCGGCATGGGATTTCTCAAGCGCTCAGGGAATGGCTGGATCGGGGCTGCTGATCCCCGCCGTGACGGTGTCGCTTGGGGATTTAACCCCACACCTTAGGGAACAACGCGTCGTTCATTTCCGCACCGTTCATCAAGCGATCAGCCAATCCCTCAAAGGGCGGCGAGGTGCGCCAATTGCGAATGACGTGGCGCGCATCATCACCCAGATACCGCGCTGAAAAGACACGGCGCCTCTCAGTCGGGCCAACACCACTAGACGCGTGCAAGGCCAACATCTGAAAAGCAACGCAATCGCCAGGCTCTAAAGCCCACCCCAACTGAGTGTAATTTTGCGGCTCGGCATCAATCGGGGGCAACTCAGCCAGGCTACCCTCTGGAAACCATTTGGCTTGCTGATCTCTAAAGGTGCGAGGCATGAACCAGGTGCCTTCGTGCGACTTGGCGACAAACCGCAAAGTACTGGCTTCAGAAACAGGATCGACAGGAATCCAGAAGCTGACATTTTGACGACCACTTACGTTGTAATAAGGTTGATCTTGGTGCCAGGGCGTGGGCTGCTTGGTGCCAGGCTCTTTGACCAGCAGATGGTCGTGATAGATGCGAACCGTTTTAGACTGCATCAACTGTGCAGAGATGTGTGGCAAGGCGGAATCACGCAGAATTTTTTCATACGCGGCGTTAGATTGCCACGTGCAAAAGTCTTCAATGAATCGCCCAGGATCGTCTGCGCGACTGGCCACTTGGGCCAAAGAACTGAGGTTTGACAAGTTGTGTTCAATGCCCTGCTCTAGGGTGCGCAGTTCATCTTTATTCAGCACCCCTCGCAACACCACTGCACCCAATTGCGCATAGTTTTGAATCTCTTCAGAAGCAAGTGTCAAAGTTCGCGACATGCCATTGAACCTCAAATTTGTCTTAACAATTTTGCCGTTTCATACAAGGGCAAGCCCATGATGCCGCTGTAAGACCCTTTGATTGCAGATATGTGCGCTGCGGCCAAGCCCTGCACCCCATAGGCACCGGCTTTGCCCATGGGTTCACCGCTGGCCGCATAGGCTTTCATCTCCGCAAGCGTCATGCTTGCAAAGGTAACAGTAGAAATAGAGACACTTGACACGCTGCGCTTGCCCTCACCAATGGCCACGGCCGTTAAAACGCGATGCGTTTTGCCAGAAAGTTTTTCCAAGATCCGCAAGGCATCTTGAACGTTTTGGGGCTTTCCCAAAATTTCTCGACCCAAGGCCACGGTTGTGTCAGCGCACAAGACCGGGCCCTTGGGCAACTTGCGAGCCCTCAAACGCATCATGGCGGACGCCAGTTTGAGCTGAGTCACACGCTTCACGTAAGACAATGGCGCTTCGCCTGGTAACACGACTTCCAAGGCTTCTGCGTCTTCGTCTGGCAAAGGCAACAGCAATTCGTAACGCACACCTATTTGATCAAGCAGTTGCCGACGGCGTGGGCTTTGCGAAGCCAAGTAAACAAAATTTTTCATGCCGAATTACTCTCGGTGGTAGGGGTGATTGGCGTTGACTGACCATGCACGGTAAAGCTGCTCTATGAGCAACACACGCGCCATGGCATGCGGCAAGGTGAGGTCGGACAAACGAATGCGCTCGTGTGCAGCATCCCGAAAGGCGGGCTCCAAGCCATCAGGTCCACCAATGATGAGGGCCACATCGCCTCCACTCAATTGCCAATCTTTGAGGCGCTGCGCTAATGCCATGGTGCGCAAGGACGTACCCCGCTCGTCTAACACCACAATGCGGGTGCCGCGCGGTATGACGGCCTCAATGCGCTGGCGCTCGGCCGCTACGAGGGTTTGGTAGGTTTTGGAGCCACGTGGTTCGGTTTTGACCGCTTTAAGCTCAACTTTAAGCTCGGGCGGAAAACGCTTTGCATAATCATCCCAAGCAGTTTGTGCCCAATCGGGGACGCGCTGCCCCACTGCCACAATCAGCAGCCTCATGCGACTTAAGCCTTGGGCTTGGCCTTGCTTGCGACTTTGGCGGCAGGTTGACTGGCCGATTTAGCGCTTGACTTGGTAGCGGGCTTTGAACGGGGCTTTGTAACGGGCTTGGACACCGACTTGCTGGCTGGCTTGCCTGTCTTGACAATGGACTTGTCTGCTGACTGAGGTGAAGATTTGGCCGCAGATTTGGCAGCAGATTTGGCCGGAGTTTTGGTGCTTGGCTTTGCGCCCGATTTAGCGGGTGCTTTACGCGCAGGCTTCAGAGCTTCAGAGCCCATAGGCCCTACAGGCACTGCATCGCGACGTGTAGGCGTACGGCCTGCGCTAACGGTGGCCTTCTTCTTGGCAACAGGCTTTCGAACTGGATCTGCAGGCTTGGGAGCTCCAAGTTTCAAACGGACGGGTTTGTCACCCCAGATTTCTTCAAGGTTGTAGTAGGAACGAATGGTCGGTTGCATGATGTGAGCAACAGCACTTCCACAATCCACAATGATCCACTCGCCGTTGTCTTCACCTTCAATTCGAGGCTTGGGGTAGCCGGCCTCACGCACCTTGTCGCGCACACTGGCTGCTAAAGCTTTGGTTTGGCGGTTTGAGGTACCGGAAGCAATGATGACACGCTCAAAAAGAGGCGACATTTCCTCTGTATCGAACACCACAATTTCTTGTGCTTTGACATCTTCCAAAGCGTCCACAATGGCGCGTTGAAGTTTTTGGGTGTCTTTTTTGGCAGAGGTTTCAGTCATCGTGCAGGCTGGTAAAGGTGATGGCGTTGAATATACAGCGCAACGGTCTTGGGAACCAGTGCGTCGATGGGTAGGCCATGGGCTACCCGTGATCGAACTTCCGTTGCACTGTGTGGCAAATGGGGCAACTTCAAGACTTGTGTGGGGATGTCATGGCTAGGAACGACAGGACCTGACGGGCTAGGCATGGCAGGTATCTCGCGTTCAGCGACACAAATTATAGCCCGCTGTGAAATTTCCTCGATTTCACGCCATGTTCCCAAGGCTTTGCCTTGATCTTCACCGACAAATAAGAAGAATTGAGCGCTTGGGTATTGCAAAGCCAAGCTTTTCAAGGTGTCAATGGTGTAACTGGGGCCCTGCCGGAGCAGCTCCATGTCACTGACTGTCACGCCCGGCAAATGACCAAAGGCCAGGCGGGCCATCTCGGCACGATGAATTCCGCTGCTTAAGTCGCGGGCCTTGTGCCAAGCATCACCCGTTGGCACGATGTGCAAAGTCCCTAACTGAAATTGAGCCATGGCGGCTTCAGCCATGGCCACATGCGCATTGTGCGGTGGGTCAAAGGCCCCTCCAAAAATACCAATCCGCTGTTGAGTCAAACCCAGTCCCTTGGCTTTAAAAAATGCTGCGTAAGTTGTGCTTCAGCAGAATCAGGTGCGTCAATTCGGTTGTATGACCAAGTGACCAAGGCTGGCATCGACAACAAAATAGATTCCGTGCGACCGCCAGATTGCAAGCCGAAATGCGTTCCGCGGTCCCACACCAAATTGAACTCGACATAACGACCGCGTCGATACAACTGAAAGTCTCTTTCGCGTTCACCATAAGGGGTGTCCTTGCGTCGCATCACAAGGGGCATGTAAGCCTTGAGCAATCCATTGCCCACGTCTTGCATCATTGCAAAGCCTTTTTCAAACCCCAGCTCCGAAAAGTCATCGTAAAAAATGCCACCCACGCCGCGGGCTTCATTGCGATGCTTCAAAAAGAAATAATCATCACACCATTTTTTAAAGCGTGGGTGCAATTCTGCGCCGTAGGGAGAAACCGCTTCTTTGCAAACTTGATGAAAATGCACTGCATCTTCTTCAAAGCCGTAATAAGGCGTCAGGTCCATGCCACCGCCAAACCATGCCACGGGGGCTTTGCCTTCGGGTTTGGCCACGATCATGCGCACGTTCATGTGCACAGTGGGCACGTAGGGGTTGCGCGGATGAAATACCAGAGACAAGCCCATGGCTTCGAAAGGTGCACCAGAAAGTTCAGGACGGTGCTGTGTGGCAGAGGGCGGCAATTTGGGTCCACTGACGTGAGAGAAGCCGCACCCTGCTCTTTCAAACACCGGACCTCCTTCTAAGATTTGTGTGATCCCATCGCCTTGAAGCATTTCACCTTCGGGTTTGCGCCAAGGATCCACCACAAAGTCTGTGCCATCGACATCATGCAATGTTTGCGTAATGTTGGCCTGCAACTGAATCAAGTAGTCGCGAACTGTTTGAGCTTGATGCAGGTTCATGCGTTGACTTTCTCTTGATAACGTGAGCGTGAATTATTTTTTGAGTTCTTTGGATGGCAAGGGCCGGATAGGCGCTGCTTGGTCAATGCGGCAGCCCTCGACACCTTCGTACATTTTTCGCAAAAAGTCGTAATCAACATCCACATTGCCAGTGAGTTTGATAAAGCCTTCAAACTTCAACACTTTTTGTCCGTAATCAAATCGAACAACAGCCAATGGCAATTGCGTGGCCATGGCCAATTGGTAAAAACCACTTCGCCAACCTTCTGTTCTCTTTCGGGTGCCTTCTGGCGATAGTCCTAGCCACAAAAATTTGCCTGCTCGCTGGTGTTCTGCAAACACTTCCGTCATGGCACCCACCACACCTCTTGAAGAAGATCTGTCAATGGGCAAACCGCCAATCCATTTAAGCCAGCTTCCAAACAAGGGGACTTTGAACAAAGAATCTTTGCCCCAAAAATAAATAGGCAATCCCATGGTCCATTTGCACAACATGGCCGTTAGAAAATCCCAATTGCTGGTGTGCGGATAAACAATGGCGATACCTTGCAAAGTAGGCAGACCCTGGAAATCGACCTTCCAACCAATCAGCCTCAACAACCAAGCGGCCCAAGTATGGCCTTTGAATTGAACAGGAAAAGGACCTGAAATGACTTCAGGTTGCGGCAAATTTTGTTGGTTTAAATCGCTCACGATTTGATCGCCCTGTAGCCAATGTCCTTCCGGTACTGCTTGCCGTCGAAGTGAATGCCCTTGGCAATTTCATATGCTTTTTGTTGGGCTTGTTTTACAGAATCGGCCAACACAGTGACACACAAAACGCGACCACCCGACGTAACAGTTTGACCATTGACTGCAGTTGTGCCTGCATGGAAGACCATGGCATCCAGTTCGTCTTTTGGTAGGCCGGTAATCACATTGCCTTTGCGCGGATTCATGGGGTACCCTGCAGCCGCCATCACCACACCCAATGCCGGACGTCGGTCCCACTCTAATTCCATGGTGTCGAGCTTGCCGCTGGTTGCGGCCAACATGACCTCCACCAGATCGGTTTTTAAACGCATCATGATGGGCTGAGTTTCTGGATCGCCCATGCGGCAATTAAATTCGAGGGTTTTGGGCATACCTTGTGCATCGATCATCAATCCGGCATACAGGAAACCCGTGTAAGGAATGCCATCTTTTTCCATGCCCTTGATAGTGGGCATGATGACCTCGCGCATGGCACGCGCATGGACTTGTGCCGTGACCACGGGCGCTGGTGAATAGGCACCCATACCGCCAGTGTTTGGACCTTCATCGTGGTCCAACAAACGTTTGTGGTCTTGACTAGTGGCCAAGGCCACCACATTGTGACCATCGCACAAGACGATGAAGCTGGCTTCTTCGCCTTGCAAGAATTCTTCAATCACCACACGTGGCAAGGCAGCGCCATCTGCGCCGGCGTTATGCACGACACCCAATTGTTTGTCGAGCAACATGAAGTCAATGGCTTCATGCGCTTCAGCAGCCGTCATGGCCACCACCACGCCCTTGCCGGCCGCCAAACCATCGGCCTTCACCACAATGGGTGCGCCCATCTTGTCGATGTAGGCATGGGCTTGTGCGGGGTCAGTGAAGGTTTCGTAAATGGCTGTAGGAATACCGTGACGCAGCATGAAAGCTTTAGAAAATGCCTTAGAGCTTTCCAACTGTGCTGCTGCCTGTGTGGGTCCAAAGATTCGCATGCCATGCGCACGAAATTCGTCCACCACGCCTGCGGCCAAAGGCGCTTCTGGGCCCACCACCGTGAGTTCAATTTTTTCTTGCTGAGCCCATTCGCGCAATGCCTTCACCTCAGTGATGGGAACATCCACCAAGTTGGGATCACGCGCGGTGCCGCCATTACCAGGGGCGACATAGACTTTTTGAATGCGCTCCGATTGCGCCAACTTCCAGGCCAGTGCATGTTCTCGTCCGCCACCGCCAATTACCAATACTTTCATCGATCAAGCCTTATTCAGAAATGGTTGCGTTGTGGAAAACATTTTGCACATCGTCCAAATCTTCCAAAATATCCAAGAGTTTTTGCATTTTGACAGCATCGTCACCGGCCATGTCGATGGTGTTTTCGGCGCGCATGGTGACCTCAGCCATCTCGGCCATTAAGCCTGCTGCTTCTAATGCATTTTTAACCACTTCAAATTCGGCAGGCGACGTTAGCACCTCAATGGCGCCCTCGTCATCAGAAATCACATCCTCTGCGCCTGCCTCCAAAGCTACTTCCATCACTTTGTCCTCTGAGGTACCTGGCGCAAAAATGAGTTGGCCGCAGTGCTTGAACTGAAATGCCACCGAGCCCTCTGTGCCCATGTTGCCACCATGCTTGCTAAAGGCATGTCGCACTTCGGCCACCGTGCGAACGCGGTTGTCGGTCATGGTGTCGACAATGATGGCCGCACCGCCAATGCCATAACCCTCGTATCGAATTTCTTCATAAGTGACACCTTCCAAATTGCCAGTGGCCTTGTCAATGTTGCGTTTGACAGTATCGGCGGGCATGTTGGCTGCTTTGGCTTTTTCAATGGCCAAACGCAAACGAGGATTGGCAGAGGGATCACCGCCACCCGTTCTGGCTGCCACCATGATTTCCCGAACCACCCGGGTCCAAATGCGCTGGCGCTTCTCGTCTTGTCTGCCCTTGCGGTGCTGAATATTTGCCCATTTACTGTGGCCAGCCATCTCAAATTCCTTGATGTTGATTTAATCTACAGGGTGTGATTTTACTTTTCTAGTTGGGGGGACCCTTTTTCATGCCAAATCAGCTCTTGATTGCCCGCAATAAAACCACAGATTGCCATATTTTGATGGGCATGGCCAACCGCCATGGCCTCATTACGGGCGCCACAGGCACCGGGAAAACGGTCAGTTTGCAAACTTTGGCTGAAAACTTCTCCAATCAAGGCGTGCCGGTCTTCATGGCCGATGTCAAAGGCGATTTGGTGGGCATCAGCCAAAACGGCCACCTGAGCGACAAGCTCAAAGGCATTTTGAAGGATCGTCAGATGGACGAGCCTGCCGTTCAATGCTGCCCCACCACCCTCTGGGATGTCTTTGGCAAGCAAGGCCACCCCGTCAGGGCCACAGTATCAGACATGGGCCCACTGTTGTTGGGCCGCATGCTCAATCTGAACGATACCCAAGCCGGCGTGCTCAATTTAGTCTTCAAAATTGCAGATGATCAAGGCTTGTTGTTGCTTGACCTCAAAGACCTGCGGGCCATGTTGCAGCATGTGGGCGATAACGCCAGCCAATTCACCACCGAATACGGCAACGTCAGTGCAGCCAGCGTGGGCGCGATTCAAAGGGGCTTGCTTGAGATTGAAAGCCAAGGCGCTGACAAATTCTTTGGTGAGCCCATGCTCAACATTCAAGACTTTTTACAAACCGATGCCAAGGGCAAAGGCGTGATCAATTTGCTGTGCGCAAACGAGTTGATGAATGCGCCACGACTTTATGGCACCTTCTTGCTTTGGTTGTTGTCAGAACTGTTTGAACAATTGCCAGAAATTGGTGACCCCGAAAAACCCAAACTGGTGTTTTTCTTTGACGAAGCCCATTTGTTGTTCAACGAAGCACCCAAGGTGCTCATTGAGCGGATGGAATTGTTGGTTCGCCTTATCCGTTCCAAAGGTGTAGGCGTATATTTTGTCACTCAAAACCCATTGGATGTGCCCGAAACAGTGTTGGGACAGTTGGGCAATCGGGTTCAGCATGCTCTGCGCGCTTTCACACCTCGCGATCAAAAAGCTGTCAAAGCCAGTGCACAAACAATGCGTGCCAATCCCAAGCTAGACATTGAAAAAGCCATCACCGAACTCGGCGTAGGCGAGGCTTTGGTCAGCTTCCTAGACGAGAAGGGTCGGCCGGGCATTACAGAGCAAGCCTATGTGTTAATGCCAGGCAGCCAATTAGGGCCCATCACGCCTGCGCAGCGTCAGGCTTTGCTCGACAACTCTTTGGTGGCTGGGGTCTACGAAAAAGCCATCGACAGAGAATCAGCTTATGAAATCCTCAAAGGATCGCATGCAACAGCTGGAAAAGAAGTTGACGCAAAGCCATCCGGCAACACCAGTGCCAGCGAGTCTTCCGCCAGTTCAGAGCAAGGGCGTCCCGCACTTTTAAGTGGCCTAGGAGAGGTTTTATTTGGTCGCACTGGGCCTAGGGGTGCCAAACACGACGGCTTGGCGCAGGCAATGGTGAAGTCTGCGGTTAGGACCATTGGTTCCAGTGTGGGCCGCGAAATTGTGAGAGGCGTATTGGGCGGCATCTTAGGCGGCCGAAAGCGCTAAGGGCAGGCATCACCGAGGCTGACTATCAAACAATGCAACTTTTTCAGAACGAAAAAAAGCCGGAATCATTCCGGCTTTTTTGATGAGACCTTAAGTGGTCGTTGCCTCTTCAGGCTCATGCGGCTCGGATTTTGAGTTACGCCCTTCTTTTTTAGGCAAGGGTGTTATGTCCAAAAGCACTTCGTCTTTTTCATCCAAATCAACACTCAAACGACCGCCATCGATCAAACGACCGAACAACAACTCATCTGCCAAAGCCTTTCGGATGGTGTCTTGAATCAAACGCTGCATTGGCCTTGCGCCCATGAGCGGGTCGAAGCCTTTTTTGGCCAAGAATTTGCGCAATTTATCGCTGAACGTGACGTCCACTTTTTTCTCAGACAACTGTGTTTCAAGTTGTAGCAAGAACTTATCGACCACCCGCATGATGATTTGCTCGTCCAAGGCCTTGAAGCTGACCATGGCGTCCAAACGGTTGCGGAATTCAGGTGTGAACAAGCGCTTGATATCGCCCATTTCATCGCCGGCTTGACGCGGGTTGGTAAAGCCAATGGTGGCCTTGTTCATGGTCTCTGCGCCGGCATTGGTGGTCATGATGATGATCACGTTGCGGAAGTCGGCTTTACGGCCGTTGTTGTCCGTCAAAGTGCCATGGTCCATCACTTGCAACAACACATTGAAGATGTCTGGGTGGGCTTTTTCAATTTCATCAAGCAACAACACACAATGTGGTTTCTTGGTGACGGCCTCTGTGAGCAGACCACCTTGGTCAAAGCCCACATAGCCTGGAGGCGCACCAATAAGGCGACTCACCGCATGGCGTTCCATGTACTCCGACATGTCGAAACGAATGAGGTCAATGCCCATGATGTAGGCCAATTGTTTGGCCGCTTCTGTTTTGCCAACACCTGTGGGACCGCTGAACAAGAAAGAACCAATGGGCTTGTCCGTTTTACCCAAACCAGATCGAGCCATTTTGACGGCAGATGACAAAACCTCGAGGGCCTTGTCTTGACCGAACACCACACTCTTTAAATCGCGCTCAATGGTTTGCAGTTTGCTGCGGTCGTCATTGGACACATTGGCAGGCGGAATACGGGCAATCTTGGCCACAATATCCTCTATCTCAGCTTTGCCAATGGTCTTCTTGCGCTTAGAAGGCGGCAAGATGCGTTGAGCAGCACCGGCTTCGTCGATTACGTCAATGGCCTTGTCGGGCAATTGACGGTCGTTGATGAACTTGGCAGACAACTCCGCAGCAGCTTGCAAGGCTGCGTTGGCGTACTTCACGCTATGGTGCTCTTCGAAGCGGGATTTGAGCCCCTTCAAAATGTCCACAGTCTCGGAAACCGTAGGTTCCACCACATCAACCTTTTGGAAGCGACGTGACAAGGCGGCGTCTTTTTCGAAGATGCCGCGGTATTCCGTAAAGGTGGTGGCGCCAATGCATTTCAATTGGCCACTGGACAAAGCAGGTTTGAGTAAATTAGAAGCATCCAAAGTGCCACCTGATGCGGCACCGGCACCAATCAATGTGTGAATTTCATCGATGAACAACACAGCATGTGGTTTGTCCTTCAAAGCTTTCAAAACACCTTTTAGGCGTTGCTCAAAATCACCACGATATTTGGTACCCGCCAACAGAGCGCCCATGTCGAGGGAATAAACCACGGCTTCGGTCAAAATTTCTGGCACGCTGCCTTGTGTGATGCGCCAAGCCAAACCCTCTGCAATGGCGGTTTTACCCACGCCTGCTTCGCCTACCAACAAAGGGTTGTTTTTACGGCGGCGACACAAAATTTGAATGGTTCGTTCGACTTCGTATTCTCGGCCAATGAGTGGATCGATCTTGCCTTCTTTGGCCATCTGGTTCAGATTTTGGGTGAACTGTTCCAAAGGTGAGGCTTTTTCATTGCGCTCGCCACCACTCGAACCCTCTTCGCTTTCAGGTGCTGGCGCAGCATCACCGCCCTTGCTCGCTTCGGGGGGATCACTTTTGCGAATGCCATGGGCAATGAAGTTCACAACGTCTAAGCGTGTGATGCCTTGCTGATGCAAGTAGTAGACGGCGTGTGAGTCTTTTTCGCCAAAGATAGCGACCAAGACATTTGCGCCTGTGACTTCCTTCTTGCCACTGCCGGTGGATTGCACATGCATGATGGCGCGTTGAATGACACGCTGAAAGCCCAGTGTGGGTTGTGTGTCGACTTCTTCAGTGCCCGCCACTTGAGGCGTGTTGTCCTTGATGAAGGACGACAGCGATTGTCGCAAATCGTCCACTTGCGCTGAACACGCGCGCAACACTTCTGCTGCGCTTGGGTTGTCGAGCAATGCCAATAACAAATGCTCTACGGTGATGAACTCGTGACGCTGTTGGCGTGCCTCAACGAAGGCCATGTGCAAACTGACTTCCAATTCTTGGGCAATCATGTGATTTCCTTAAATGCCTTGCGGAGGTGAAAAATATTAGGTTGGGCAAATTTGTTGAAATTCAACGCCTTTATGCCACATTCTTGCATTAACTTTGAGATGCTCATGCGACTGGCTCACTGACGCATTGAAGTGGATGACCTGCCTGATTGGCCGCATCCAAAACTTGATCCACTTTGGTCGCTGCGACATCTCTTGTGAAAACGCCGCAAACGCCCTTGCCATCGAGGTGAATTTTCAACATGATTTGAGTCGCTGCTTCACGGTCCTTGTTAAAGAACTCTTGTAGCACCAACACCACAAATTCCATGGGTGTGTAGTCGTCGTTCAACATCACGACCTGGTACATCTGGGGCGGCCCCACTTTGGCGGGGCGTCTTTCTAAAACCACAGAATCGCCATTTCCTGGCGTGCGGGAGGGCTCCCCTACAGATCCTGGGCTTTTTGGTTGATTTGGTTTCTCAGTTGCCATGATTTCATTCTATCGATGCCAGAGCCTCTTCTGCGAACAGAATGCAGAAAGTCCTTATGCGGCACTGCAACATTCGACATCAGTCGGGTAAACCTTGAATTGACAAGCGTCAATTCCATGCTTTAAATGATCCATACAGCTAAAAAGATGGAGACAGGCATGCCCAATGGAACAGTCAAATGGTTCAATGATGCTAAAGGATTTGGGTTCATTCAACCCGATGGAGGTGGGCCAGATGCATTTGCGCACTTTGCAGCCATCACCATGGAAGGCTTCAAAAGCCTCAAAGAAGGTGCTCGGGTGTCGTTTGATTTAGCCGACGGACCCAAAGGCC
>JACCDK010203509.1_pt1 | contig 34399 bp, 16 predicted proteins | sample 7445871 | NCBI WGS metagenome assembly JACCDK01 (sample SAMN15323436, study PRJNA562643) | freshwater metagenome | isolation source: river surface water | place: USA:Blue River Watershed | collected 2017-08-15 | reverse complement strand
TTGCTGATATTTTGGATAATTTATCAACGACTGAGGATAAGAAAAAGTTATTATGGAAAGAAATTTATGAAAATGCTTTAGAAGACAGAGAAAAAGCAAAAATTTTATTTAATGATTGTTATCAATCCATGTCGGCTGCAACTATTGGTGATCATGTGAGTGCTGGACAAGTAATGTCTAAATATTTGGAAAGAATGTCAAAATCAAATGATCAAATTTTAAAATTGGCTGAGTTAATTGCGCAAGAAGAAGAAAAGCAAGAAGTTGTATCTGAAGATGAATTGTTTTTAAAGATTCAAGGTGGTAGATAATGTTTAAAAGAGCTGTAGTATTAGATATTATTACGCATCCTGATTTAATAACAGATGAAGTTATCAAAAAATTAACTGAGGCTAACAGCGTTTTTAAATTATCAAAAACAAAAACACCACAATTTTTAAAAAGTCTTCCTATTAATACTGTTATTGGTTCATTTTCTGATAAATCTATCTTTATTGCTTTACCATTTTTTTCTTCGCATATGAGTTTGCCTTTAAAATTGCAAGAAGAAGTTTGGATTTATGAAGATTTAACAGCGGCAAAAGAATTTGAAAATGAATATTATTGGGTATCTCGTGTGCATGGAACTAATTTTTATGAAGATGTGAATTATACTCATGCTGATCGAAAGTTTTTAAAAACATATGAAGAAAAAAGTGAAATTTCTAAGAAAAATATGTTATTAGATGATAATAAAGTATCTGTTGCTTTATTTAATAATGGTCCTATTAGAGGAAACGATTCAAAAAGCGCGAATAATTCAACATTAAAAAATTTAGATAAAAAAATAGTTGATAATTTAAATTTATCGCCTAAACATATTTTAGAAGATGTGCCACGTAGTTTAAAAAATCCAGGTGATTATATTTTACAAGGATCTAATAATACATTAATTCGTTTAGGTACGAATCATATTCATCAGACTAATGATGATTTTACGCAATCTTATAATAATAGTATTTTTTTTCAACAACCTCAATCATATTCAGGGACTATTGATATTGTAGCAGGTCGTGCAGCATTGTCGCAAAGTTTAGCGATTGAAAAAAAAATAAAAAATTATATAAAAGACTCAGAAAGTATTTTTTCAAAGCAAATTACATCTAAAGCTTTTAAAAATTCGCAATTTACGATGTATAATGAATATCAATCAACTGAAAATTTAAAAGATCCGGAATTTTATTTAGGTTTTAAGACATTTAATTTAGCTGAAGGAGATCCGGATTTTTTTACAGATATTAGTCGTATTTTAGTATCTGAATATATTAATGGCGATGAATTATTAAATTACAGTCCTTTACAATCTATTGAACAAGATGGCATTCAAAATTCATTATCAAATAATAAACGTAGAGGTTATATTATTGCGAAATCTGATGACATTAGATTAATTGCAAGAAGTTCAGTTATTACTAAAACACATAGTTTATTAAATCAATTAGATAATAGTAATAAGTTTGAAGGTAGTGGTTCAATACGTTTAATTAAAGAAGGTAGTGGTTTAGATTCAAGAGGTTATCTTGCAATTGATGAAACTGGAAATGTTGCAATTGACGGTCCAGCTATTGTCTTAGGAAACAAAAATAGAGAAAAAAACAATGGTAAAGGTGATAATATTTATCTTGGAAATGATGCAGTTGAGCCAGGTGTTTTAGGTTATATGTTAAAAAATAAACTAGAAAACTTTATGGATGAAACTATCAGGGCTTTAAATATTATTGGTTTATGTTTAAAAGATTTAGATACTCACGTTCATTCATATGCAGGACCTGCAGGTTTAACATTACAACCAATTCCAGGTAGTACTCCATCAGGTTTAACAACATTTGCGACAGATAATACTGGTTTTAGAGATTATGGAACAGCAGATAATAATGCAACAGAACGTAGTGGTAGTCCTGGTGATGTTGATGGTAATTATGGAAAAATTGGTAGTATTAACGCATCTTCGAAAAAATTAGAAGATAAAATTAATGGGATTAAAGAGATTAGAGATTCATTAACAGAAATTCTAAGTAAAATGGTAAAAACGTTATGAGTATTCCTTATTTTTTAGATGAGCCTGAAAGTAATAAAGGTCTTATTAGACAGGTAATTTTTCCTAAATTTAGAGGCATTAATAAATTTTTGTATCAAAAGTTTGGTCAAGAAATGGTTTTTAAAGAGATAGCTAATAATCCTGATGAAGAGATAGTAGAATTTGAAAAGTTCATGAAAGACCCAGTTGTAATTCAGTCTGTACAAGCAGGAGATTTATCATTAATTACTGAAATTTATCATAATTTGATTATAGAATGTATTAGTTATTTAGGCATGTCTGAATATTTAGAATTTATACCTGATTTATTAGCTATTAATTGGAATCCTTTTATTTTTGCGCAAAATGATAAGTTTGCGGTTGAAAAATTGATGCAGGCCGTTTTTGATAACTATAAAACATTGGTTATTGTACAAGCTCTTTTATTACCTTTTACTCCTCTTTTCGAACCAGGTTTATTAAGTAATCCCCCTGTGATTGAAGCAGATGAGAATAATTCAGAACATTTTAAATATTTATCTTATTTAGATCCTACAAGTCCAAATGCAATTTTTACAAAAGAAGAATTTGCTAAGTTTGATGATAATCGATTAGCTTTAGCTTTGTCGTATGCCTTTTATTATTGTTTAAAAGATATTTTTTCAACATGTTATTTACAGATAACTTTACCAGTACCTCCGCCTATGATTCCTCCAATTATTAATCCATTAGGTTTAAATATTTTAAATGAAATTACTTTGGATTTAAAAACATTACCTGCTAAATTAACAGATCCTACTGAATTACCAGGTATTATAGATGGTTTAAATGCTGCAATTGCAGAACAAACAATAATTGCGCAAGCTAATGTTAATTTAGCAATTACTCCTGATTTTAAAACGACTAGAGTTTTAAAAAGTTCTGCTGAAGAATTGAAAGGTAAATTAAAAAATATCCATAATTATGATAATAATCCTGATAATATTCCTGTAATTCAGATGGAGTAAATGAAATGGCATTTCAGAAAAAATATAGTTTTAATTCGGGTGGTAATACCCGGGAAGACCTTGAGAATACCTTAAAAGATATTGCATCAAAAGAAGTTGATTTGCCTTTAAGCATTAAAACGCCTTTAGAAATTTCAACTAAAGATGATTTATTTAAAATGCATTATAATTTACAAGACGTTTTGAATGATCAAATTAAGAATTTAATATATACTGAACCTGGCGAACGTTTATGTTTTGCAGATATTGGTACTAGTTTAAGAAGTGTTGTCTCGCAAAATGATGATTTAAATGCAACGATTGATAATATTAGCGGACAAATTAGAAGTGTATTAGGCCGATATGCGTCAGGTTTAATTTTGAATAGTGTATCAGCAGTTTATAGTGAATCAGATCGTCAAAAATATAATGTACCTGTTGTCGTAGTGAATGTCAATTATTCTTTTTATGAAAAAGTATCGATATATAATGATAATATTAATTCAGGATTATTCAATACTGTTAAACGGGATGCTTCGGTAGAAATTAAAATTGGATTAAATAATTAAGGAAGATAAAAATGGCAATCAATAGTACAAACATTAATCAAAGTATATTAAATGAAAAAGCATTAACACGTAGTTATCTAACAAAAGGATTTGAAGAGTTTCGTGTTGAATTATTAAATTACGCACGTAATTATTTTCCTGATAAAATTCAAGATTTTACTGAAGCATCTGTCGGTGGTATGTTGTTAGATTTTGCAGCAATTGTAGGAGATAGTTTATCTTTTTATATGGATCATCAATTTAACGAATTAAATCCTGATACGGCTGTTGAAAGAAAAAATATTGAAAATCACATTCGAAGAGCTGGTATTAAAGCAGTACCTTCATCACCTGCAATAGTAGAAATTACTTTTGAAGTAAGAGTTGAATTATTACCTAATTCTGAAAATATTAATACTGTACAATTACCTAAAATTTTAAAAAATTTAACTTTAAATAGTTCTAGGAATGTCGATTTTTATTTATTGCAAGATATAGATTTTACAAAAGATTATGATATTAAATCAATTAATACAGACGCTGCTATTCCATATGCTACATTAATCAAAAAAGGTTTAGCTGTTTCTGGTAATCGTGAGACTATAACTATTAATATGAATAATAATAATAGACAGTTTCCAACTATAACATTACCAAATAGAAACGTAACGATGATTGAAAGTGTGATTGATGAATTAAATAATGAATATTATGAAGTTGAGTTTTTAACACAAGATACTGTATATAAAGCAACAACTATTAATGAAACAGGCGATAAGTATTATGAAGTAATACCTGCGCCATATAGATTTGTGCGAGAAGATCAATTAACATCAGGTATTACTTCAATTCGTTTTGGGTCAGGTGATAAAGATTCAATTATGCAACCATCTTTAATACAAGATCCAACTAATTCAGTATTATCTTTATATGGAAGAGATTATTTCCCTAAATTTAGCTTTGATCCTGGATCTTTATTAAAAACTAATAGTTTAGGTATTGCTCCTAAAGGAAATATTTACATTACTTATTCTTACGGCGGAGGTTTAAATCATAATGTACCTGCTTATTCAATTAATAAAATTAATAATTTTAGTACAATAATTTTTAATGAAAATATTACTTTGTCTGAACAAGATTTTGTATTAAATAATATTTCTGTATATAACGAAACAGCTAGTGTAGGTGGTTTAAATGGCTTAACATTTCAACAATTACAAGGACAATTAAATAATGCGATTAAGATGCAAAATCGTATTGTTAATTATCAGGATTTGTTATCTAAGATTTATTCTATGCCTTCTTCGTTTGGTAAAGTTTCAAAAATTGCGTTAGAGGATGATCCAAATAATATTTATGCTAAAAATTTATATGTTTTATGCGTCGATGATAATGTTAAATTAACGTTTGCATCTGACATTTTAAAGAAAAATTTAAGTAATTATTTAAATGAATTTAGATTGATTGGAGATAGTTTTAATATCTTAGACGCTAAAATTTTTAATATTCAAACTGAAATTAAAATTAGAATTAAAGAAGGTTTAGATCCTGTTTCAATTGCTAATAATGTAAAAGCTCGTATTCAAGATTTTTTTCTTGCAAAGCAATTTGAAATTAATCAACCTATTATTTTAGATGAAATTTATAATATTGTGATTAATACGACAGGTGTTTATTCAATTGCAAATAATAAATTAAATTTTATTAAACAAATTAAAGGTACTTATCCTGTAGGTATTATTGATCAAGGTAGATATCCAAATGGTTTAATTTATTCTAATGAAACGATTAATATTCAAAAACAAATTTATAAAGATGTTTTATATCCAACTAAAGGTGGAATTTTTGAGTTAAAATTTTTAGATGCTGATATTATTGTGCAAGTTGTGGCGTAATTGCGTCCTGTTTTATAATTAAATTTAAAACAATTAGGAAGTTTTAAATGTATATTATTTATCCCATACAAAAGGACACGTATATTACTAATAAAAAATTAAATGGTGTTGATGGTAAAAATGCTAATTTTGGTAAAGCAGCAACTTTAGATTTATATAAAACATATAACGAGAATACAGAATTAAAATCAACATGTTTATTTAGATTAAATGATGTGCCTGTTGTAAATGAAATAATCGAATTTGAAAATGCCTTTAATCAAACTATTCAAATTTTAATTGATGTTGAATTAAATTTTGATGATCCTACAAATGGTACTAAAATTGGTAATCAATATGTGATAGGTATTGCAAATTTGGCTGGTATTAATCCTATCGCAGCAATTGTTTCACAAATAAAAGATACTTTAACAACATTAGAAACTGAAATAGGTATTAAAATTTATGTACATGCACCTACTGCTTTAATTTCGATTGAACAACAGTTAAAAGGTACTGCAGGCGATAAAAATTTAATTTTGCAAGAAGATAGTAAGTTTCAATTATTAAAAGACTTTGCGAGAACTGAAGAATCTGTATTACTTTTAAAAGCCGATTTACCTGCCGATAATGAATATTTTTCGTATAATATTGTTTCAGATAAAATTAAAGTTTATTTGGAATTACATGATATTACTACCTCATTAAGTAAGCCTAGAGATTATACTGTTGAAGCTTTACCTTTAACTAAAGATTTTAATGAAGGGTTAGGACGTGATGTGTATAGTTTAACAGATATTGACGCTGCAAACTGGTTATATTGTGATTATAATGGAAATACTAATGAAAAAATTGAATGGGAAACAGTTGGAGAAATAGGTTTAATTGAAGGTACAGATCCAGATAATTGTGATTTATTAACATACGCTGATGAATATAATTTTAAAGACGCGCAAGCTTGTCAATCATATATTGCAGAAGGTAATGAAAATATTGTTATTGACGTTACTCCAATTTATGAAAAGTATTGGACTGATGTAATTCCTGATAAAGGTTTAGCAGTTAAATTTATTAATGATATTTTATGGAATGATGAGACATATTTTGCAAAAAGATTAGGCACCAAAAATCTTAGAAATCGTCATTTACGTTCCTGTTTAAAGATTTTAATTGATGATAGTAGTTATAATATTCCAATTGAACAAGATTTGTATTTTAACGAGAATTCAAAAATCTTTTTATATAATAAAAAAGGCAATAAATTAAAGAATATTCAAAAATTACAGGCAGGTCAAGTTGTTGATATATCAACTGGCGATAATAATGATGGCATAGGTGATATTCGTTTAAAAGTTGAAAGTGTTGCAGTTGATATTGATAATAATCCATTATATAGTGTGATGGGATGGAATGTAAAGCAAGCTAAAGATATTAAAGGTAATGATATTATAGGGACTTATTACACTGATAATTTTAATATCAATACATTTACAGATTCAGAATTAAGTGTTTGGATGTTTGAAAATGATATGACATCAATGGATTTTAATTTTATTTGGTATCGATTTGAGGATGAATCAATTATATATCAGGAAACAAAGACTTTCTATAGTGATACTTTAACGACTGATAATACCTTTAAACGTTTAAGAGCGTCAGTTAAATTATATTCACCTGATTTAGGTATGATGGATGAAATTCATAAAATAGCAGTGACATTTTTTGATATTGATGCACAATATGATTATGTAAAAGTAAAAAGAGCATTACAAGGATTAGATGTTGGTGATGTTTTTTATGAAGTGATTGATTATGATACTAATGAAGTATTAATTCCAGCAACTGAGGAAATGAATGCTACCAAGTGTTTAAAAGAGAAAGATTATTATTGGTTTCCGTTCTTTAATTCTGATGTATTTTACGGAAGAAGAATTCAATTTATTTTTAAATTGAAGCAACAAGAACAAAACAATTTAATAGTGAATGCGAATGAAGTATTCAGGGTAGGTAATAATGGGTAATTTATTTCAACAAAAAAAGACAATTGATCATAAGTATTTAGTCGATAAGAATAAAAGAATTGGTGATTCGTCTGAATGGCAACAAACCAATGCAACAGATTATACTCAATCTAAATTTGAAAGATTTGATACATATAATGGGTTATTTAATACACAACAATTTTTAGGTGCAATTGATTTTGAAGATTTTTCAAAACACTGTTTTTTTAATTCAGCAGTGTCTAAAGTGGAATATGTTTTTAATCAAATTTATGATGATTTTCCTATTGATGGAACTGAACATGAATTAAATGAATTTTTAAATAATTTAGATGGATTTGGAAGATACATCTATAATCAAATGGATAAGAATATTGGTTATTTAAAATTTAATGATTCATATATTGAGGTACAAAATAAATCAGGATATTTAACCTCATTTAATCGAAATGAGAAAATTCTTTCCAAATTATCAAAAGCACAATTAAATCCTTTAAAAAGCGCTCTTTCTTTTGATTTTCGTTTGAATATTATCTATGATCCAATACAATCAGTGCAAAATCAAGTAATTTTTCAGTATTTAGATAAAAGTAATCAACGTAAAAATGGATTTACTTTATTTATAAAAGAATTCAAGACAACTAGTACAGGTGTTGTTGCTGATTTAGTTTTTCATATGAGTAATGTAACGAATAATAGTAAATTAGTTGCAAAATTTTCTGTTGCTGTAAATACATGGCAACATATTTCTATTTGCGTTAATAATAATGTAAATAATACTACTAAAAATTCTAAACAGATTAAAGTGTGGATTAATTCTTTTTTACAAATTATTAATGATAAAATTGAACAATTTAATATTAATGATAGTTTAGAAATTGACAATTCTGTTAATTTTTATTTAGGTAAAGGTGAATCGCATGTTATTACTGACAATAATGGGGCTTATAATTTAGGGGCTTCTCCAAATTATTTATGGGGTTATATTGATGAATTTAGATTTTTACATCAAGCTATTGATGAAAGTTGGATAATCAAAAATAAAGATAAGAATATTTATGCGCAAGATACTTTAAAATTATATTTTAAATTTAATGAACCTAATGGCGTATATGAAAAGAATATGTTTTGTTTTGATTCCAGCGGTAATTCATTACATTCTAGAATTCAATTAAAACCTTTTGTAACGAATAATCCTGATGTTGTGTCAGTTATTAGACAAATGATTTCTGATTTAAGATATAATCCTACAGATGAAAATCAACCTAAACCTTCTTTAAAGTTTGAAAAGGATGAATTTAATCCTTGTTTAATGCCTACTTTTACTAAAAATAAAATATTAAATGAAAACTTATTAACTGATGCAAAAGATTATGATTTATTTAATCCTAATTTAATTTTTAAGCTTTTTCCTAAACATTATTTTGATGAAGGAGCCCAATTTGAAGGATTATCAGAAACATTTAAATCAGATCAAGCTAATACATATTATATTTTTGATTCAACATCATTTGATGAAGATGATTTAAATTATCCAGGACAACAAAAAGCAGAAGGCGTTCAAACCTTTGCTAAACTTTTATTAATTTGGGCTAAATTTTTTGATGAAATTAAGATTTATTTAGATGTGATGCCAAAATTAATTAATATTGATTATAGTAATATTACAACTGCTGATAATGCAATTAACTTTTTTCTACCATTAATGGCTAAAAATGCTGGGTTTGAGTTTAAAGAAATTATGAATTCACCTACTTCTAAGATTTTAGACGGATATATTATTGGATTAGACGGTGTTGATAAGAGTGAATTTACTTTACGATTTGTACAAAATGAATTATGGAAAAGAATTTTAATTAATTCTCGAGACATGCTACAATCTAAAGGCACCAAAAACGCCATTCGTTCAATTTTTAATGCAATTGGTGTAATTCCTGAAGATTATTATCGTTTTAGAGAATATGGTTCTTCTCAAAAGAAATTTATTGAAAATTCATTATTACAAAAGATTAAAAATATTAAATTTTTAAATTTTTATAATCTTAATAATAATCTTAAATTAGATTTAAATTTAAGTTATTTAGCTTCTAAAATGTCTTATCAAAATGATTCTTATTCTATTGAATTTTTTATAAATTATCCTTTTTTAAATAAAAATGATTCAATATCTGATGTATTATTTACATTACAAAACATTAATTCTTCTCAAAACGTTTTAAAAATTAAATATGAAAAGAATAAACAAGACATTGTAGGTCAATTAAAAGCAATATTCTATAATAATGACAACACTGAGTCAATAATTACTTTAACGAATGTTAATTTATTAAATAATCAAGTCTCACATATCTCTGTACTTGTAGATAATTCAGATAGTAATTTAACAAAATTCACTTTAAATTTTCAATATTGTTCGAAGAATTCTACTTTATTAAGTGAATCATTTATTGTATTTAAATCAGTTAATACATTACGTCTTTTTTCTAATGCAGTCAATAAAATGATTAAAATTGGGTATGAAACGTTTAATGGACAAATTTCTAATATAAAAATATGGAAAAATTTATTATCAATTGATGATTTAAAAATGCATGCCTTAGATATTCAATCATTATCAAATTATGAGTTACAATTATTGAAGCATAATAAAATTTCAGATGTTTTATTGTTAAATCTTTCATTACAAGATGACAATTTTTATCAAATTAATGATCAAATTTTACCAATTGATTTTAGTGAAAATAATCAATTACCTACAGTTGATAATGAAAATTCTTATCCTTTTATAATTTATGGTTTAAACAATATAAAGCCTATTGATAATTTAACATTTAAAACTATTGTTAGTTATGAAAATGATTTTAAATTTGATGAACCTAATATTGAAAATAAAGTAAATATTTTAAGTTTTCAAGACGATAATTTATTATCAAATTCTTCAAATATTAAAAAAGTGCCTGTTTATGAAATCAATTATGATAAGCAGAAGAAAAATGATGTTAGATTTGCTATTGAAATGTCAAATGTTAAACATTTAAATGAAGATATTGGTAAATTATTCAATTCAATTGACTTTTTTGCTGATATTATTTCAGATTTTGGATCATTAAATGATCCTGCTTATAATAAATTTGAGAAATTTTCAGATTTTTATTTTAAACGTATTAAGAGTAATTCAATTCAGATGGCTCCTTTATACGATTTGTATCAAATTTTTGACAATGTTTTAACTGAGATGTTGTCTGAGTTTATTTCTAGTCGTGTGAAGTTTAATAATAATGTATATGTTGTTGAATCGCATGCATTAGAAAGACATAAATTTCATTATAAATTTTTGGAAAGTCATATTGTAATGAAAGGTGATATGTCGCAGTCAAATATTAATAATTCTAGGAAATCTTTTAATTATTTGAAGTTAGAAGGCAGAAGATTATTACAGTAAAATAATATTTTTTAATATTTAAAATATTAAAAAAGGTCGCACGAATGATTACGATTAATATTGAACCGAATACAATTACTCCTTTTGTCGATTCGGATCAAGCTCAAATTAATTTTAAAGTTGAAAGTAATTATTATATTCCATATACTACTTTATATAACCCTAATAATACTAAAAAATCTCTCCAGATAACCACCAGAACATCTCAGATTGATTTTGTGTCGCAAGATAGATATACTTATGGTTTTTCACTTAAGTTATCACCAGAGATAAACGAGATAACGCAACCTTCTTCAAAATATTTTAGTAATTTTAGAGAACAAGAAAATTTTAATAGCTATGTGTCTAATTTTAAAGAACCTGTTGTTTTTGAATGGGAAGAAAGACGATTTACTGACTTTCCTGATGTAATGTTATCAACCGATCAGACAATACAATTAAACACAGATAATAAGTGGTCCAATATTTATAAACAAAATTATTTAATTATCCAAAATTTATTTAGTAATAAACCTTTTGAAAAAAGAACTTCAATTCATAATCTAAAAATGCCTAATATCAGAGGAATTAATGAAGATTTTAAAATGATGTTTCCTAATAATCATATGTCTGGACCTTTTAATGAAGTCTTTAATGGTTATTGCTTACCTGTTATCTACAACAATCAGCATCAATTTTGGGAAAATACTAGCACTTTAAAACTATTAAATAATTATTGGGAAAAAATTTTATTGAATTTAGATGATCAAGAAAGATATTCTTTTATTTCAAAAATATTATATCCTATCATTACTAATACAGATTTACATAATTTTTATTTTGGAGGGTACTTAGAACCTTTTACAATTAGAGATATTTTAGAATATAAGGTCAGACCTAAAAATATTTTAAATGGTTTAAAATTGTCATTAGTTGATGCAGGTATTAGTGCAAAGGGTATTACAAATATTGTTACTGATTATATTAATATTAATGGAATAAATGATCCTAAAAATGCTTTTTTGGAATCAAACGAAAGTTTTTCAGATATACAAACTATTTCTTTACAAGAATATAGCTATGATTCAATTAGACGTAATGCTAATACTAATAGTGTGTTTGATTTAAACGGTAATATTACTAATCAAAAATCGATTGTTGTTTCAGTATTAGATAATCCTTATCCTTTATGGAATGAAAGTATTAATTTTCATTATTTAAATGAAGATGAACATTATGATCCAATTATTCCATTTAATGATAGTAATAAATCAACAGACACTTATTTAAATCGATATAACAATTTTTATCCTACTGATTTACCTGATTATGAAAATATCGTACAAACTTTAAGTTCAAATCTTTTTGATAGAAAAGGTATATTAGTAATAGAAGATCAAATACAATATACATCTAAAGGATATGATATTGATAAAAGTAATAATCCAATTGGCAGAGATTCAAAAATATACGTAGGATTAAAGGAATAAAAATATGGCTAGAATTAAAAAAATATTTAATGGTACAACTTTTGAATTAACAACACCTAAATCTGGTAATTCTTTATTAAATGAGAAGACTCGATTAATTAAACAAGACGCACAGCAAATTAGAACTCCATATATTACTAATGGTTATAATGCCGATAATTTAATAATTGATACAAAATATAATGACAATAATACTCGCGTTTTTAATTCAAATCTTATTGATATTGATAATATACTGAATGTAAATGATATTGCAACGCCTAGTACTACAAGTAATATTGATACTGTGTCAGCTAATAATACTGAAATAATTAACAAATTTTCAATTAAAAAAAATTCTATTGATACAAAATTTAGTGCTTTTATTGATAGGGAATATATTTCTAATAACATTTTAAATCAAGATTTTATTAAAGGAGAAGGACAATATCAATTTTTGGATAGTAATTTATATGAAGAAGTAGCAATTGATATTGAATTAGATACGCCTGTTGATACTATTTTACAAAACACAGCATATTTTCAAAAAGCATCAAATGCTGAAATTGATCCGCAATCTGATGCATATGATTTTAATTTGACTAGAGAAAATTATCAATTTAATACTTGGGCTAATTCACCATATACATTTAGAAAAGTTAATCAACAAAATAAACGTTTAAATACGCCATTTGTAATTTATAATTTTTCAAATAATTGTTGGGAATATAGAGGTATTCCTAATCCTTATCAATATTATCAATCAATTTATACTTCACCTACCTTAAATGATAATCGTACATTATTAGATTATTTACCACCTACAGCAATTGTTTCTAATGATATTAAACCTTTTACTTCATATTTCGATAAATATTTAATGAGTAATTTAGCATTAACCAATAACGCTATTAATTATTTGGCTTTTAACACTTCAATTCCTGGAAATATTAATCAAATAGATGAATTAGTATCAAATTTATCATTACCTACTTCTCAATTTGGATTTCCTCATTTTCCAAAATTTTATGCTTTTGATGAAAATTTATTAAATATGTCTAAATATTTAACTAAAGAATTAATTGTCGATAGGATTAGTTTAAATTTAAATGTAGATTTACAGTCTGAATTTGATAATCAAGGATCCACTCAAGAAGATATCCATTTAACATCTGGCGTTAATTGTTCTTTAAACTTTTTTGTAGTTAATCAACATGAATTATTTAATAAAGCTGCAAACAACTTTTTGACAGTTTTACCAAAAGGAATTGCTACAAATAATATTAGTTTAAAGCCTTTTAAAAATGTATCAAATTTAATTAATAATTTTTATGAAAATTTTCCTTTTCAACATCGTTCAATGCTTTATAAGGAACATTTAGACGAAATAACTAATGATAATATTGAAGAACGTGTTAGAATAATTAATAGAATATTAATCGATGAAAATTTAATTTATAATGATTTGATTGACGCTAACTATGTTAAACAAAAATTAATTTTAAATGAAAATACAAAATTTAATGATGATGATAAAGCTTTACAAATTGAAGAATTTTTTTCATCCGATATTATAACTAGTAAACAACGTGAAATTATTACGTATGGAAATATTAATTTCTATTCAAAAGGAATTAATAACAATCAAGATATTGATTATGAAAAAGTTAAAAATAAAATTAAAGCGAATGCTGACGCTTTTATTAATACTGACGATTTTTATACTACCCCTCAAAATAGTTCAAAACATATATTAGATTATAGTGGTAATATAAATTGTAATACCTTTATTAAAAAAATAGCTGGTGTTAATGAATTAATATCAAATAATACGTGTGGTTTTTCATCTCATATTTTAAATTATCAAATTGAATTATCTGATTCATTATATGATTATTATACATACACTACTCTGAATCAAGGTCTATCTATTTTACAATCTGATGGCTTAACGCGTGATATATTACCAATTAGTTCATCAGGTAGAAGTTTAATTAATAATTCTTCTCAATATAAATTAAAAAAAGATATTCATGAAATAATTTCGATTGAATTTGATAAAAACAATAATGAAAAAGATGGAAATGTAATTACAAAGCCATTTGCTAACTGGAATAAAGTTAATAAATCTGGTAATATAGAATTAAATAAAATTAATAATTTTTCACCATATATTCTAAGGCCTAATGATAATATTTATTTTGCTTTATCTATTTCTCCAACTTTGTCACCTAAGATTTTTAAACAATTATTAAAGATCAAACAAGGAAAAGTTAAATTTACATTACACGGCTATATGCAAAAAAATAATGTAAAAGTGCATGAAAAGAATCTACAAAATCTAAATCAAAAAAATTTAAGTTCTATCATTATTGGAAATGAAGATTTTGTAGTAAATACATATCCTAATGCATATTATTCATATAGTAATCTTTTTAATTCATATGATAGAATATATAAAGGACAGTTTTTATCAGATTTTATAGGGGATACATCACAAGATATTACAGGCAGTAGTAATACTTTTGAACCTACAATAAATTTAGGTCAATTATCTTATATTTTTGATAATGGTATTTTTAATAAAAATAAAACTTTAATTTTTAAATATACTAATACACAAAATGCACGTAAAGTTATTTTAAATATTGATTTAAGATATTTACAATTAGAAGAAGGATTACAACCATCTGATTTAATAAATGACGATGGTACTGGTACTTATCTTTGTTTTGAAAATAAATCTAGTAATCAAACTGCTTTTAAAATTAAAGTAACTGATTTTAATACAGGGGCTGAATATTGGCCATTGTCTGATAACGGATTAGACGAGAATGTTTTAGCTATTTCGCAATTTGAACAATTCTTATTACAATGGGATATCGCTAGTCAAAGATTTAAAAGAATAACATCTAGACAAATTATGAATTCTGAAAGTTTGAATTTTTTTACTTCTAAAAATATTGTATCTGGAGGTTCAAAGATTTTATTAGGCAATACTTTTATTCCTTATTTACAGTTACTAAATAATAACGTTTTAAATGATGAATTTATTTATGATGATAAAGAAACTGCTACATTTTTAGGAAAGTCAATTCTTCAAGCCGAACAAGATGAATTAATTGTTACTTTCGATGATTATTATGCATATACAGTTGTAAAAGAAATGGGATTTTATAAAAATCAAAAAACTAAACAACAAATACAAAATTTTCATGATAATGATATTAATAACTTTTTAAAAGCTTTTCTAGACGGAGACAAAAGATATTTAAATTCTTATGTAAATTCTAAGAAATATGGACAATACAATAATTTTATTGAACAAAGGCCATATACAACTGTTAAAAACGCAACAGGAAAAATTGATTATGTAATTGAACAAAATTTTATTAATGCAGATACTGGTATTGAAATTACAAATTTGAATAATGTTATGACTCGAAATAAATCAAAATATTTAAATTTAATTGATGCTGGATATAAATCAATTACAACTGATGGTGTGATTACTCCATGGAACGGGGCTGATTTTTATAATCGGGTGCATGTTTCATTTAATGATAGTGTATCATAAAAAAATTTAAAAAGCTTGGAAAATTATTATTTTTTGATAAATATAAAAATAAAATAATGAGATAATAATGTCAGGAATACTTGATAAAAAGCAAAGATTAATTGATTTCATATTAACTTCTGATGGATATAAGCAGATTGAGAATGGTGATTTAAGATTTGTTTATGCTACATTAACAGATAATGAAGCCATTTATGATTTAAAGCAAGGTGAATATAATGTTGCAGATTTAAATGCAATGCCATTTTTTTTTGAAGCGAATAGTAATTTTTTTGACAAATTAAATGCAGAAATTGATTTACGACAATCAGCTAATTTTGAATTACGTACTGAAATTGATGGTCAATATATTGATTTAAGAAATAACGAATATCAAAATACATTAACTAAACCTATTACTACTATTTTTGATAAAATCACAACTTCTTTAACTGATAATTTAGTAAATCAAAATATAATTTTAACTGATAATGCTTTTAATTTAGATTACGTAACGCAAAGAAATCATGAAATTTCATTATACGTTTCAAAAATTAATGATTCTTCGATTTCTTTGACTAATACGATTAATAATAACAATGATTTTACGATTAAATTGAATTCGATCAGTAATATTACTGATTATTTTACATTAGTGAATGAAAATAGTTTGAATTTATCAAAAACATCTATGTTAGAAGACGATAGATTTCAGAATAAACTTAATTATCTTTTTTTACCTCCTACAAATATGAATTTAGATGTGATTACTAAAAATAACAAAATTGCTAATTCTTATAATCTGGCGCAAGATTTAAGAAAAAAACATAAAATTATTTTTAAAAATTTAAAATCTACAAAAGATATTATGTCAGAAGAATTAAAAAATTTTAAAGATTTTACAGGATCTAGTGATGAAGCCATTTTAGAAGCCATCAAATTATTAGAAAATCCAGAATTACAAATTGCTAACGTTGAATTTATGTTTGAAAATCAAGAATTCGATTCTGAATTTATTTTAAATTTAGTTGAGTTGAATACGTCAAATAATGGTAGCATTTTCAATAAATTATTATTTGTAAATCATGGGGAAATTTTTGATAAAATAAAACAAAAAAATGTGCAAGTATATTCTGTAGGTAAATTATATTCTTCTAAAACAGAAATTGATTTAGATAACAATTTTGATAATAATTTAAAAAATGGTGAATATATTATTGAAGATAATTATTTATTTACAACTTTATTTACAATAATAGTGGAATGAGGATTTTATGTTAAAAAAACTAGGCAATATTTTTAAGAGTGATTTACCTGTCAATACTCCAAATACTACTATTAATCAAAATAGAATTGTAGGTGGTGTAAATTTTCCTTTGATTTTAGCAAATTATACTAGATATGAAAAAAATGCAAACATTTTTCGATCTTTTATTAAAATTGATGTTAATAAAGCAAAGGAATTAAATTTAAGTTATTTTAAAACTGCCACAATTAATAAATTTGAGAATAGTAAATATGTTGCCAATAAAACTGGTTATATGAATTTATTAAATGAAAATCAAACTTTAGATTTAAATGAGTTTATTTCAAATGAAAATTTAAATCGTGAATTTGACTTAATTAAAAAAGATATTTTAGGACGTGATTTAAATTTATCTGAGATTAGTAATAAATTTAGTATTGAAAATTTTGCAAGTAGAAAATCTTATAATTATAATTCAGGCTTAACATTAAATAATTTAGAAATTGCTGAATATCAGGATTTGTTTTTTGAATTAGCTTATAATACTCAGGCATATGGATTTCCAAATGCTAGAGGAAATTTTGAGTATTTAAAAAGTTTTACAAAATATGATTTAATTGTTTATGCAATGGATATTAATGATCAAATTATTGATGTTAAAAGAATCTCTAATTTTGATACGAGTTTGATTGAGTGGAATATTGATAAATTAACATATTTATATGATATTGATGATGTTGATTTTGATAAATTATTTACTGTATCTTTTAGCAGTACAATTTTTAATAACCTTCGAAGACAATTATTTTTAAATATTACTGATAATTTTAAAGCTGTACGTAATGATTTAGGTATTTCTCCTATTGACTCGATTTCTATTCAAGAAAATTTAAATATGATAGAGAGTCAAAATCAAAATATTCAAATAAATCAATCATTTCAAAACATAGATCAAATATTATTAGAATGTAATGAAGATTTAACTTTAACAAGCGTACCTGTTGATATAAATTATAAAATTTTTATGAAAATAGCAGGTCGAAATAGCTATATTATTAAAAATTATATAAATACAATCACAAATCCAGATGCGATTTCAGGTAGAAATATTCAATCTATATTAAATACTTACTTGTCTCAAACGAAAGTTTATTATTTAAACAACTATAATGTAATAAAAATTGATCTAAGTTTATTAAAAACAGCGTTAAATGATGATAATTTTGATCCTTACTTCACAAGTATTTTTATCAATGATCAAACAGATAACGATTTTATTTCGCAATGTTTCTCAACGATACCAGTCAGTAATAATTTAAATGATTTAAGTTTAATTGGTACAAAATTAAAAAATATAACGATAACATCCAAAAATGCTAATGAAAATAATTTAATTTTTTATTTAAGAAATTATTCAGCAAATCCATTAACTATTAAATTAGTTTTTGAACAAGATTTTGAAACATATTATAAAACATTTAATATTGAAACAATTTATGCACAAACAAATTATGAACAGAATTTATCTATTCAAAATAATACTAGATTTAATTTATCAAATTATTCTAATTTAGATATTGAATATAGCTTAAAAATTAAAAATTTTAAAAATACCAATACAAATTTAAACAGATTTTTAACTTTAAATTATGAAAATATTTTTTTACAAGAATTACAAGATGGTACAAGTCAATTAACTGAAAATTTTGAAAATAATATTTTTGTGATTGTCAAAAAGTCAATTTATCAAGAAGACGAACATGTTAAAGATAAATATTATATTTTTAATCGGGACATTTTTCAAAATATTAGTTTATCATTAAACGTTGATTTAAATTTAAATTTAAAGTTTAAAGATGATGTGAATATTAATTCTTTCTTTTTTAAATCATTTGAATATGATAATGTTGATTTAAGAAAAAACGTTAAATATACATTCGAAGCCAGAATTATGATCATTCCTTTAGGTTTCTTTATCACTAATACTGAATATAATACTAAACAACGAATCAAAGAGTTATTATCAATCAATAATAGTCAGCAACCTATTCCTAGTCAAGGTAGAATTGATGAATTTTATATAATTTTAAAAAGTATAAATGACAATAAATTTTCTGATTTAAATCAGATTTTATTATACAAATTATATCAATTGTATTGTTTAAAAGATACACAAGCCTCAAATGAAATTGTTTTAAATAAAAAAGAAAATATAAAAAATAATGTAAATGAATTATCATTACGTCAAATTGTTAATAACTTTTCTAAAATAGGACAAGATAAAAAAATTAATATAATTTTAACTTTTGATATTATCTCTAGACAGTCTAATAATAACATGATAAACTTATTGATCAATGATATTCAAAATTATTTTGAAACAGTTTTTTTTAAGCATAATCAAGAATATGTTAATTCAACATCTATTATTTCAAGATTTACTTCGGCCGAATTGATTAGGGAATTACAAAATGTTAGTATTAAGAGTACTTTAACTTCGAATATTTTAGAAATAGAATTAACATTAAATGTATCACCTGAATTATTAAGATTTTTCTCGCTAGCTAAAAATAAATCTGAAAATGATTTTGCGCCTTATCAGTTTAGATTTTTAAATCAAAATTTGTATTTTAAACTTAATATGCCTGAAACTTTATCAAAAAGTATTCAATCAAATGATCAAACTATTACAGAAGTTATCAATTTTAAAAATGTTGTCAATCAATATTTACTTATTGATTTTTATTCTCTACTTGAAAATTAAAAATTTATTACTGACGTTTTTTTTATAAATTTTATAAACAAATAAATATAAAATAAAGTTTTGTGAGTAGTATAATGGCAATCTTTAAAAAAGATTTGGAAAATATTAGTATTTTAAATGAAAAAAACAATAAAATCAACGTTCGTTCTGAGTTATTGCAATTTATTAATTATCAAAATGAAACGTCTGATTATGACTATTCCGATCTGATTTTTGAATTAGATGTTAATTTTAAACAGCAATTTGATTTAAATAAAAAAATCTTTCGTGATATTTCAAAACGTAGAATTGACAATAAAGATTATGCTAAACTAACTGATATTTTTACCAAATTTACTTTTTTAAATCAAAGTTTCTTTATTAATTTAGAAAGAACTGTACATGAAATTAAAGTAGAAAATGATTTATTTAACGATGAGATCTCGGTCGTTTCAAACTCTATTAAAAATTCTAAAAAAAACAATTTTGATTTATTACATTCATTTTTTAAAAATACTTTTCCAAGTAATATTACATCTAATAGTGTATTGTTAAATGCTGATACTTCAACATTATATAGTACTTTTCATAATCTTGAGTATTTAGAAGTAGTACAAGATAATATAGTAGATGATGCAAGATTAGTAAATATCTATAGTCAATTAGTTAATGACCCTGTAGGTTTTATGAAAATTTATTCAGGTTTTAATTTTTTAGAAACTGAAACAGTAAATAATCGTAGTTATATTCAAAATCATACTAAACCTTTAACATTAATGGGTTTAGCTACTGTAATTAATAATGCTATTAATAATTCTTTTGATTATGCATCATGTAATTCTTTATTTAAAGGAATTTATACTGAGACAGAATTAAGTAAAAAAATTAAGCCTATTCAATTGACATCATCTGCAATCATTGAAAAAGACATTAGTAAAGAAATTTTACCTATTAAATATGTTGATGAATTTCATCAAATTAATAATAAAGATCTATCTAACTTGATCGTTAGTTATAATTCTGCATTATTAAATTTAAAAAATGTTAAAAAGTCTAGTCAAGAAAGCGTTCCAACAGATATTTTTAATTTTGAGGGGTTTTTAAATAATGAAAATGAATTGGTAGATTTATATTTTTCAACTAAATTATCAAATATTGAAGTTGAAAAGAAAATTAATTCTAATAATAAAAAATTGCCTAGTGAAATTTTATTTAACACAATTACTACTGATGTTAGAAATGATTATTCAACGATCAGTAATTATAATAATTTTCAGTTTCATGAAACATTAAATTTAATTGCTAATCATCTTAATTCTAATCAATTAAAATTAACTTATGGCGTTGTTAAAAAAACTAATGGACAGATTGATTATAGCAATATTCAACATAGATTAATGATTAACCCTAATAAAAAAGGAATTTTAAATTATCATTTTGAAGATACTAAAGATTTTACAGGTAGTATCTTACGTAATCGTTTAATGTGTAATAATATTGTTAAAAAATATAAAAAATATGTAATTAATAATGGGAATGATGCATCTTTAGATTTTTCTGGTAATAGAATTAATTTATTTTTAAATAAAAATAATAATTTAAGAGTAAAAATAGAAGCTGATATTAAAGCGAATAATTTAATTGAATCAGTTGCAAAAATTAATGGTAGTAATAATGCAAATATTTCTGACTTTATGCAATCTTTTGAAACAGCAGATAATATTTCAGATATTTTTTCACAAAAGCAAAATAAAATTAGTCAGCAATTAATCGTTGTCAATAATAGCATTTTAGGTGAAATGAATGCTGATGATTTTATTGCACGTAATTTAACAAATGGAATTAATTTAAATCATCAAATTGATGATAATACATCATTTAATTTTGAAAATATACAACAACAGATGAAACAAAATTATGATGATGTTAAAAGTTTTGTGGATGATTATTATGATGTACCTAAAATTTTTAAAAATTCATCATTATTCTTTCAAGAACTAAAGAAAATTTGTGCAGATAATTTTCAATGGCATTTAAATAAAAAAGCTAATACAAAAATTTCATCTGATCGAGCCGATATTTTAAATAATGCATCTATTTTATGGTTATTTAATGACGCATGTCAAGAAATGACACAAGATAAAAAAGAAGTTTTTCAAAATGAGTTTGTAAATCTTTTAATTAGTTATATGTTTATTTCCAAAAAACGTTTAGAAAATTTAAAAGTTGCTTATTCACAAAAGGCAGAAAACGTTTTAATGAATCAAGGACCAACGTCAGGTACTACCATGGAAATTGCTCCATTCTTTAGTTTTTTTAGTAATGAAGATCAAACAACGACAAATGAATTAACACGTTCAAAAAATAAAGTTGTAAGAGCAAGTGATAATCCTTACAACGAATACTACAATATAAATTCAGATATTTTCGAAACAAATGGAAAAAGTACTCACTTTTTATCTGTACCAGCTCGTTTATTTGATGATAATTTAAATTTGACAGCTCATACAGGTCATAAATTAGTTGGATCGACTAGTTTATCATATATTCCTGATATTAATATTTTTAATGATAAAAAAAGAAACATTTTATTAAGTGGTTATAATAGATATTTAAGACATTATACTGATGCAGATGGAGAATTAAATTACGAAAATACATGGCATTATTTTGTACCTCAATTAACTTTTAAAAAGATTTTAACAGGTCAAAATCAATATAAATTTGAATATTTTCTCTATAACACTGCATTTGCTGAACAATATTCAAGTAACGTTAACGCTAGTTCATATGATTTAATTCAAATTTTAATGGATAATTTATCACAGGATCCATTATACTTAAGTCAATTATCATATAATTTTGAAACTAAGAATTCATTTTTAAATGTTATGAATTTTGGTAATCCATATAATACAGATATTGAGACTGATGCATTACAACATAATCTATTTTATCAAATTTCTAATATTTTTGAAGAGATAATAGGCAAATTAAATATTTCAGTTAATAATTTTAATGGTTTATTTACTCAATTAACAGAAAATAATGTACAAATTATTTCTGATTTAAAATTTATGTTAAAGAATAGTTTAAAAGTTGCTTCATCAATCTATTGTAAAATGTTTAATAATTTGCAATCATATACTAATTTAGCTGATAGAATTTCTGAAAGTAATTTTTGTAATGAAAATAATGATACATCTCAAAATTACTTATCAGGAGGATATTTAAAAAACAGCAATTTAACTGACACGCAATCAATTGGGTTTCGAAGAAATATTGTTATTCATACTAGTAATTTTTTAAATCGTTGTGAAATTAATTCAAATTTCACAAAAACAGAATATCAAAAATATCGTAGTTTTGCAAGTAAGAAATTCGTATATTTTTTAAATGAAGTATTAGGAATTGAAAAAAATGAAATTGAAATGATAATGGAAAAACTATTATCAAAAAATATAAATCTTTCAGCAGATCAAAGTTTAAAAATTCAAACAAGATACCCTCATATTACCAATCTCCTTTCATCAGATATTATTATATCTCAATTTAAAAATGAAAATATTTTTGAAGCGTTTGCTAACCCATTTGAAATTTTTAATTTATATGATACAAAATTATTTAATATTATTCCTGGTATTTATAATTTTAATGACGGTGAAATCGATTATTCAATTGATGCTAGCAACAATTTAAGTATTTTAAACTTTTTTAGAGTAGGTAATGATTTAACATTAACTGACACAACTGATGGAATTGAACAATCTATAACCAATTCAGAAATTATTAAATTACAAAATATTCTGAATATCATTCAATTATTTAATTTTAATGCTCTCTCTGTTTTCGAAACAAATGATGATAATACATCTTTTACTATAGATAATAAAACAAGAAACGTCAAGTCAGAATTTTTACCTATTAGATGGACGCCAGAACAAATACAAGAAAATGCAACATCTACAGATCCAGGTGCTACTGTAATAATCACTAATTCAACACAAAGATCAAATAATCTAGCACAAAGAGTAATTGATGCGCAAGATATTGTAAGTTCTATTACTCAAATAGCTTTTCATATTAATTTTAGAGATAAAGATAGCAATAATGTTTCAATTAATGATAAAAAAAATTATGTTATAAATCCTGTATTAAATAGTAACGATATTTTTGAATCTTTTATTAATGGTTCTTTTTATACAGCAACCAATTATAATAATAGTCAAATTGAAAAAATATCTTCAAATCAAACAACAAATTCAGATTCTAATGTTAGTAGTAATTTAGCAGATCAAAACAATTTAAATAGTTCTAATTTAAATGCTAATTCAATAGCAATGCAAAATGCAGGATTAGCGGCTGATATAATATTATATCGTTTATCAGGTTTAAGGGAAAGTTATTCATACAATAATAATTTTTTAAATATTAAAAAAATAATTGATATTCCAACTATCGATTTTTCATTAAATATTGATTCTCAAATTTTAAATAGAAAATATGTCGATATTAATTTAAATTGGTATAATCACGTAATGCATGGTTTAATCGCTAATGATTTAGGTCTATCAATGTCATTTGATTTGTTATTATATTATTATCAAAATTTTATAAAAGACATAAAAGAAAGCTATCAAAAACTCAATGTCTTAAGAAAACAAAAAGTACAGATTAGTCGAACAAATTTAGATATGACAGATGTTAAAAATAATTTAGCAACATATACAGGATTAGATAATAAATTATTAATGTTATCAACTGACAATATTATAATACAAGAAAATTATTTAAATAGTTTAATCAAATTTAAATCATTATCAAATATAGCTAATCCAAGTACGCTAGGCAAATTATTATTTGGTTTATCAGACATTAATAAATTTATTGAAAATATTACCACCATTAATAATCAAAATGAAAATGGCAATTTATTTATGAATTATTTTGATGATTTTTATCTTAAAGATTTATGGCATTCATACAATACATTACCTTTGCAACAATTTAAAAATAAAATCAATAAAAATTATGAGATTATTAATAATCAAAATTGGATTGTACCTACTCAATCTGAAAAATTATTAGGATCTCATTTACTAACTGTAGGTATTAATAATGAATATAAATTAGATAAAGATGATATTATCGTAATTAAAGTAGAAATGACAGACCACGATTTTCCAGAAATTGTTTGGGAACCTAAAATCTTTGAATATTATGCTGGTTTTGACGATATACATAATGTTTTCTTTCAGCATAGGAATGAATTAAAAACCAATAATATTGATGACATTACTAATGAAAATCCTCCACTTCAAATTAATTCTTTCTATTCAAATTACGCTATGGATGAAGCAAGTTTAGCTGCTAATAATAGTTTAACATTAAAAGATTCTTTAATTAGAAAGAAAAGAACTGTTACGTCAGGTTTAGATTTAAATAATATCGGTTCAATAACTTATAAAGGTGATAGTTCATATTTAAATCCTATGACATTCCATAATAGATTTGATGATATTTTGAATATTTTAGTTAGTACTAATGAAGATTTTATCTTTTCAAAATTACCTTTTGATTTTAAAGAAAAATTATCTGCAGATGAATTAACAGTCATTAGAAATGATTTAATTAAACGTTGTATTCATAATCAAAAGATAAATTTACGTCTTAAAAAAATGAGTAAATTATTAAATGGTTTTGAACCTAATAAAGAATTTAGTTTAAAAGATAATCAATGGATGCATGATTCATTTGTATTAGAGGATGTTTATAATTTGTTTATTGAAGATTTTAAAGGAAATAATGATCTAATTAAAGAAATGTATCCTTTTACATATGAAGAAATTTCTAATGCTGTGAATTTAAATGCCTATAGTTATGCAGGTTTAAACTTTCACAAGATACATTTTACAACCAATCATAAATTAAATGTTTATTTAAATTTCTTTAATAAATTTACCAAAGCTTTATTACCTGATTTTATTACAATGTCAACCAGTAATTTTCAGAAAGTATATACCTTTGCAGTTAATCCTAAAGATTTTATTGTTACAGGATTAAATGGAGGCAATCGCGATTTTATTCCTTATGCATCTGAATTAGAATTTCAAAAAATAATATATAATAGCAATGGGACAGAATTAGAGAATAAAATTTTAGATGAAATCGGGACTGAGCCTAGTTTGATTTTACGTCTGATATCTAATAAAACGATTGAGCAAGATGATGTGAATTATTATCATGTGATCAATAAAAAAGATAATTTATCTTATATTCCTAAAAATGTATCATATCGTATTACAACTACTGTCTTGGAGTAAAACATGAAAAATAATAAATTCGATGTAATAAATTATGATGTGCCTAAATTTCAGGTAAGTGTTGAATTTAAATATCATACTTATGATGAAGAAACTGAGGATATTCATCCTGTTAATGACTTTGATATTAATTTAAAAAAAGATAATATTAATATGTTTTTATCTAATAAAATCACAATTAATTTACATGATTTACGAGAAAGATTACGTTTTGATTCAAATATTTCATTTTTAAGTAATATTAATGAAAATGTTGTGGAAACTATACAAGGATTACAAAATTCTAATTTAAATGAAAAGTTAATTGATAATACAAAAGTTATTGATTTCTTCAATTCTAATTTAAAGTTCAATGACAAATCAATTAATCTAATATCTGGATTAGATAATAAATTTAAAAAAAGAATTTTAGATGCATATGATATTAATCAAAACAAATATGAAAATCTGATTAAATTTAATCAAAGAAATGTTAGTTATTCATCAAATTATTTAGCTGATATTATGCAACATAAATCTTCTTCAAATTATGCATATGATTTTAAAAATGCTGAGTTTTTATCAGATATTAATCAATTATATAATGAAAGAATTAACGCTGATTATTTATCAAAAAATATTTCTGTTTCAACAGATAAGATTGATAAACTTTTTGAGAATAAATTTTCTGACAAACAAGTGTTAAATATTTCTGAGAATTTACCATTATTATTACATTTTAAAGCGTTAGATATTACACCTTTAATTGAAGATCAAGCGCAACTTAAGAATGAAACAGGTGTTGCATTTATTGGATTTTTAATTAAAAAACATATTAAAAATGTGCAAGGCGAAACTTTTCTAGATACAGCCTCACAATTTGTTTATGTAAATATTAATGATGATTCAACGTTAGATCAAATAACATTATATGATAATTTATTAAATTACGCTAATTCATACGCTTATGAAATTTCTCCGGTCTTTTATTTAGGTTTATATCGTTATTTTGGTTATAAACAGTTTAATTTTCCGTTAATTACACATCATTTAGTATATAGTTCATCACAAAATACATCTTTTGTAAGAGCTGTTGATTATTATACTCCAGAACCTCCAAATGGATTACAAGCACGTTTTAGAAGTAAAATGTTTAAAGCTGAATTATTTTGGGAACATCCTACCAATCCTCAAGGAGATGTAATAGGTTTTCAAATTTATCGTAGAAGCAAGTTAGAAGAGCCATTTCAGTTAATTAAAGTATATTTAAAGAAGAAAATGTCAGAATTTAAACATATGCAATTATTTTCAGACGTTATTCCAGATAATTTAATTGAAGTATCACCTAATAATTCTTTAATTAATATGTATAGTTTTATCGATCATGATGTTGATTTGACAAAAGAAACCTATATTTATGCAATTTGTTCAATTGATGCGCATGGTTATGTATCAAATTACTCTACACAGATAGGTTTAAGATACTCAAAGATTTATAATTCTTTATTAATTGATCAAGTCAGTATGCAAAATGCGCCTAGAAGTTATCCTAATTTATATGTGCAAAGGAAATCTAGATTGTTTGAAAATGATGATTTAATCTTTGATTTTACACCTAACTTTAAAAATAAAGAAAAAATCAAGGTTTATTTTACACCAGATGTATTAAATCTAAAAGATAATATCAATAATAAACGTATTAATGTATTTGATATTAATAATGAATATCAATTATCAGTTTCTCGTTTAAATGATTTAAGTTCAAAAAGCATAAAATTTAAATTAAATTTACCATAAAATAAGATAAGATATAATTAAAATAAAATAAAAGGATATAAAAACATGGGATTTTTAGATCATACTACTAATAATATTATTATTGATGCAGTATTAACAGAACGTGGTCGTGAATTATTAGCTCGTAATGACGGTTCATTTAGAATTGATGCTTTTGCTTTTGGCGATGATGAAGTTGATTATTCTAATATCGTTAAATATGGATTGAATATTGGAAAAGAAAAAATTGAAAAGAATACCCCAATTTTTGAAGCACAAACTAATGAAAATTTAGCTTTAAAATATAATAATATCACTCTATCAAATTCTAATATCAGAATTTTATATATACCACAACTTCAAGTTTATGATACTGCTAATGTAGTATTAAATCTAAACAATACAAGTAATAGTGTTGTTAGTCAAAAAGTCAAAATATTATCTACTGTACCTAAAGAATCAGGTCAAACTATCATTGATTCCAATTTGGCAGACTTGAATTTTTGGGTTAAAATGAATTCTGAACTTTTAACTATTTACAATAGCGGCGTTGTTGATTCAAATTACATTGACGAAGATGAAAATTTAGTTAGAACTTGGCAAAAATCAGGTATTTTAGTAGAATCTGATACCCTTAATTCACCTCAGAATTTCAGGCTAAGCAACAGGTATCTATTAGATATTGATATAGGTTTAATTGCCAATTTAAATAATTCAACATTTGAAAAATTTGGTACTTTAACAAGCACAACAGTTAATAACGTCACAACAGTTAGTGGCACAATTAATACATATGTAGAAATTGTAGGATATAATTCTGGCGCCAGAATATTAATTCCTATTACAATTCAATTAAACTAATAAAGGAAACAATATAATATGGCATCCAGATTAAAAACATTAGATCCCGCAGATAGAAAATCACAAGACAAAGCTCGTTTAAATCAATTAATAGATATTATTAGCGCCGATATTAGTACAGAAGCTAATCGTCGTAAATATCCAGCATTTGTCTCAGGTAATACTACACCTATTACTTCATCACTTTTTAATACAATCTTTGATCAAGATCATACTCTTCAAAGTTCAAATGCACTATTTGATATTAGTTTTGGCGTTTATGCTAAAACCAATGCAGATGGAACAGGTATTGAAGGTTCATCATTGGCTGTTGATTTAAATCCTACAATCGATTCAGCAGGTAAATATGTCTTTTCTGCAAGTACATCTAACATGATGAGAGAAAAAATTAATATTTATCGTCAATATGCACAAGCTTTATTAGGAGATAGTCAAGGTTTATTTAGAACACCACATACTGAAACATCTACTTCAACTAATACTGCTAGTCATATTAAAGAAGCTTTATTTATTAATATCAAAAGACTCTTTAAACGAGATAATTTAGCTAAAGGCACTTTTGGTATGAAATTTTATAATAGAACTGGTGATAGTACATTATTAGCACAAGATGCAGCTAACGCTCGAGCTAATAGTTTATTTACTTCACCTCAAGCTACAGGTTTTGTAGGACGTTCAAAATTAGGCGATCAAACTGAATATTTAAATAATCAAGTAACAATTTTAGATACTAACGCTTCTACCACATATAATGTTAAACCTATATCAGGTGAAGTATCAACTTTGAAAGTATATCTAGGTAGTGAAGTTGTTGATTGTGGTTTGATTTTTTATGATATGGGTATTATTGTATTAGATGTTGATAAGATTTTTGATCTAACAGATAAAGTAGCAGGTGTTTTTAGTTTCCCTGATACAACTGATGGTAATTCTGCTATTACTTTTAATTTACAATCTCCCCAAAGTATTACGCTAGTTGCTGGTGAAAAAGCTATTGGTAATACTACTGATATTGTCAATAATACTCTTAAGACATTTTTACAATTAGCTACAATTGATGATATTATTAAGCATTTTTGTGAATCACGTTTTACAGATACAACTAATACTGCCATGACTTTTCAAAATGAAACGATCATTAATTCAACTATTTTCTTCTGTAGAGCATCAGCTAGCGATTTTAATTATAGTACCAATCCTACTTATACAGATGCAAATGGTAAATTAATTGTCGTAGATAATGTTGCGCAAGAGCCATTTAGTTATATCACAACTGTTGGTTTATATAGTAATGCTGGCGATTTATTAGCAGTTGCTAAATTGAGTCGACCTATTGAAAAGAATCCTGCGAATGAATTAACAGTTAGAGTTCGTTTAGATTATTAATTTAAATCGCAAATAATTTTGTTATTTTATAAAAATAAATAAGTATAATATAAAATAACGAAGGTTTATTGACTATGTCAATTATTAATTTAACTGATGCAACTAAAAGTTTTGAAGAGATTAAATTGTCTCCTCAAAAGAATTTTAAGATTAAATCAACATATACAACTGATCATTATAATTTGTTTGATGAAAATATCAATGATGCAAATGCGATAATAATTAACAGTTATCCTACAACAGGCTTTACAACATATGGATTGGTCCCTTTATATTCATATAAAACAAATCGTTTAAAAGAAGTAGGAAAAGGTGGAAATACACAGGTTGGAAACGCTAAAATATATATAAATGAAGACAATAATAATGTTTTTTTAAATAATATAACAGATTTATCAAAAATTAGACCTACTGTAAATAATCAATTAGAACTTGAATCAAATTATTTTGGAATTAAAAGACTACAGCAAGAGTTAAAACCTTTTAGTAAAGTATTACACAAAAAAAGAATAATCAGCCATTTATATAATTCTTATCATTGTTTAAAAGAAGCTAAATATTCACAACAATTTCATTATGGATTTTACAATTATAATTGTTTTAATTTTTTTAATATATTACCTGGAAATAAAATAAAAACTCAATTTAAAAGTAATTTTAAAAATAAATCTCATAAAAATGCTTTAATTTATTCCAATGCAGATTTAACTGCAGATAATTTATCAAATAATCCAAAAATACAATTAGGCGTAGATAAAGATCTAACAATTAATTTTTGGATTAATCCTAAAAGAATGGCGATGATTGGGAAAAGATATAACCCTGGTTGTATTTTACATTTACCAAATATTATTTCAATCTATTTAATTCCTGATAATACACAGCTCAACGCTAATCATCAAGCAATTGAGTTTAAAATATTATGTCATTTAGGAAAATTTGCAAATATATTACCTGATAATGATATAATATCTGAATCTTTTGATCATTTTTTATTGTCAAATGATAATCTATCATTAAATACTTGGCACAATATTTCTGTGATTATTAATAATTACGATGTTAAACTGTATGTTGATAATAATCTTTCACAATGGCAAAATACTAACAATAATTTAGATATTGCTGCATTAGAAATTGAAAAAGCACCTGCCACAATTTTAACAATTGGTAATCGTTTAAATAACGAAAATGATAGCTTTTGGATTACGAATAGAGAAAAATTAAAGAATAAATTTTTTAACAATACTACATTTTTAGAACAACATTTAAATTTAAATGAAATTAATACAATAATGACAGAGCAAATTGATAATAATCAAGTACAATGGAATATTGATATATTTGATACGATTGAAGAGGATTTTAATTATGCTTTACACTCTCAAGCTTTAAATGCTGAGTTATATGGTTTAATGATTTTCAATAATGAATTAAATTTTGAACAAATTGTAAAATATGCATACGGTATTGAATCGATTGCTAATAATGTATTTTTATCTTTTTATTTGCCTTGTATTTATATTGCTGATTTAATTAAACGTAAAGGATATATTACGTTAGGTACGCGTGATGATGTTGCCTATCGTTCAGTTGTCAATCCTTATTTTGCTCATAAAATTTATGGACATGAATTATCTATTGAAAGTTTCTCCTTAGATATCGTTAATTTACGCAAACCATATATCTTAGGAATGAATGGACAGGAATATACAAACTCTTTTTCTACAACCATGGGTAATTTTAATAATTCAGATAATCTAGTCTTAGCAGATAAAATTAATTTAATTATAGATTATTTTGCTAAGCATAATACACCTAATCAATTATTAAACAAAGTTATGACTAGTAATTTAGTTTTATTTGATAATAACTTTTCCACTCAAAATTTTCAATTTGACAATATCATTTATAGAAATAACTTTATTTTGCCTTGTGATAATGGTAAAACACAATTTAATTTAAATCATATTTTTGAATTACAAAAAATACAAGATTTAATAGGTGAAACCATTAATACTTTTTATCATCAAGCTAATCCTCATTTTGTAAAATTAGAAAATTTATATCATTCAAATAATGAATATTCTTATCAAACCCCTCAGAAATTTTTTGAAAATACTGTTATTTATGATAGAATATATACTGAATCATTTGTTAATTTCACTCAAATTCCAAATAAACCTAATATCAATAATTTTGTTAATAGAACATTTCTAGATCAAAATGATATATGTAATCTTCAATTAATTGGATATGATTTAATTAAAACTCAAAATACTAAAAGTGGAATACAAAACTTTTTTACAAAATTAAAAAGCTTTACAAATAACAAACATTTACTAAGTAATTCTATTTTTAAGAATATTGACAGCAATTATAACGCGTCATTAAATACACCTGAAAATGTTATCTGGACAACTAAAACATTTAATAATGAAAATTCTGTCTCTTATTCAAAATATTTTAATTCACACTATAGTATTGAGGGTGATTTAGCTGAAACACATAGCGTTTTATTTGATATTTCAAATGTCTTGTATTCATCTCAAATTAGAAATGAATTTATTCAAATTAATGATATTGATCTTGCAGGTAGTGGCGGAGCTTTAAATATTACGATTAAAGATAATGGTCAAGGTTTAATGTATCGTGCCGATTGTAATGGCAAACATGCTACTTGGGCACATTTAGGTCATGCTTTTTATTCTGATGGGTTGATCAATGTTTTACATCCTGGTTTAAGTAATTTTGGTGAAAATAATTTCAATTTTGACTTAAAAGGCGAACATTCTCTATATGTAATGCAAATTGATATACCTGTTGAAAGAGGAGAATTTAATGTCTCTCAAAATAAATCTTATATTAAAGGATTAAAACCTTCAGCTAATTTATCTGATTTAGAAGAAACTAATTTTGTTTATGTAACTGGCGTTAATTTACATGATGAGAACCTGAATATTGTTGCGAAAGCTAAATTTGCTCAACCTATTGTAAAGAGATTAAACGATAGATATAATATTAGATTAAAGATGGATTTTTAAGAGATGATTTTAGGTTTAGATATTTCCTCGAGTATTGTAGGAATTTCAATTTTTAACGATGATAAAACTTTATATGATTTAAGATATGTTGATTTACGCAAAATTGACAGTTTCTTTAAAAAGGCTGATTACGTTCGAGCTAAATTAGAAGATTTGCGATGTGAATTAACTCAAAAAATTACAATAATTTCAGTTGAAGAATGTGCTCAATCATTTCGTAAAGGTTTTTCTTCGGCTCAAACTATTTCTACACTAGCTAGGTTTAACGGAGTGATATCCCAGATCGCTTATGAGACATTTGAAGTTGAACCGGTATATTACAACGTCGTTTCATCACGCAAATCACTGGGGATAAAACTGGATAAATCTGGTTCTGTTGATACTAAAGAACAAATCGTCTCCTGGGTCAGTATGCAAGAACCACAATGGACTTGGCCTACTAAAACTTTAAGCCGCGGTAAAAACGCTGGTTCTACTATTCACGAAACTTTCTGCTATGACATGGCTGACGCTTATGTAATTGGAAAAGTAGCTTTAAATGACAAATTCAACAAATCATGAAAAATATCAATTTTTAACACAATTTCTACCTATTCACAAATATAATAAAAACAAATTCGACATGACAATTTGGTGTCCTTTTTGTAGTAATCCTAATCAACATAAACTGAAAATGGTTTTAAATGTCAATAAAGGCGTTTATCACTGTTGGGTTTGTAATGCTAAAGGCGCGAGCATACCTTTTTTAATTAAAAAGTTATCACCGCAATATTATGAACGTTCATTAGAATATTTTCCACATAAAACTCAATCGCAAACTGACAATGAATGGAAGAATATCTTACAAGGTTTATCAGATAATCCTACACTATTAGAGACAGTCGAACAAGCTATTTTACCGAATGGTTTTGAATTATGCGCATTAAATCTAGAGTCTAGAAATCCTGACGTAAGAGATGTTGTGAATTATTTGCAAAGAAGAGGTTGTTCTGAACATAAAATGTGGATGCTACGTTTAGGCGTATCTAGAGATAGTAATTTTCATAGAATGTTAATTATTCCGTCTTTTAATCAACATGGTGATTTAAATTTTTATACTTGTCGTAAAATAGATGCTAGTACATTTGATAA
>JACCDK010233271.1_pt1 | contig 34415 bp, 28 predicted proteins | sample 7445871 | NCBI WGS metagenome assembly JACCDK01 (sample SAMN15323436, study PRJNA562643) | freshwater metagenome | isolation source: river surface water | place: USA:Blue River Watershed | collected 2017-08-15 | reverse complement strand
TCCCATACACCATTATCCCATCGTTCCTGCCAAGTAAAAATCAAAACTTGCTTCTTCGTCAAAGCATGCTCACAGCGAAACTGTAGCACTCCTTGCTCCGCTAACTGATCCTTTTTGAAGTAACTATTCCGCATTTGAAAGAAGCCAATATTTACTTTCGAAGCACGTAAAAACAAAGGCGATTGCCAATTGATATTCCAACTCCTTGCACCTTCATTCAAGGCTCCTGGGACTGTGCTCCAATTAAAAGATTGTAGTCGATTATCATCTAATCCGAGATACAAATCACCACCATAAAAGGGATGTATCAGTTTGATTTGATACTTGAAATTCTTCTGATTATCTAAAACTGCTTCCGCTTGCAGATAAGTATTACGAATCGTGTAGTGTGCGCATAGACCGGTCTGCATAAAAGGTGTCGACCATGAAAAATTATACAATCTTTCATCTATGGATACTGGATGCGTGGGCAATATATGTGCAAGCAAGTAAGCAGCTATGGCCCCATTTTTAAGGGGCCATTTAGATTCAATGCCGCACTGATAAAAAGGAATACTCTGCCGCGCTTTTCTACTCGGAGTGGTGACATGCAAGCCACTCGATTGAGAAACCTGTGATAAACCAATTATTGCTTTCGGAGCGCTATTATCTAATTTTCGATATGAAATAAAAGCTCCAACTGTCAAGTGCTTTCGATTCCATTCGATTGCAAGTCCCTCACAGTAGCCATTCTCACGCATACTAGTATGCGCTTTAAAAAGTTGTGCCGAAGCTTGTATCCCATTCCAAGCATTTCGACTCGACAAAAGATATCCTTGATAAAGACCTAATCCATAACCAAACAATACTTCATAGTCGCCGACGAAATATCGTATGGATGAGGATTTGTTAAGTCCGCTAAAAGTAAAGGCACAGTAATCAAACGGATGTGTACTCTTCTTATAAATCCATGCTTCGCCAGCATCTCTCTCTGCAGAGAAATTAAAAGATTTCAACTCATCGAACTGAAATTTGAATTGTGTTCGAATCGCTAATAGGTCGGGGAGTTGTTGCGCAGTAAAGGAATCTTTCTGCACATATCTGCATGCTAAATAGGCTTGGAATTTATTGGCCGTTTTGCTGCTTGGAAAATAGTTCTTGGCAACAAATACCATGCTCCGCAAGCTATCCATTTGCCCACTACGCAAAAAAGTACAGGATTGCAATTCTTCTACACAGCGCCAAACTCCAAATCGTTTTTTATGTTCTAATAAACGGGCAGCATCCTGCGAGTTCAAAAATGAAAATGTCAACAAGGTATTTAAATCGATAGTATTCAAATCATACTTAGCTTCTAGAGTAGGATTAGCATATTCTAGCCCTTCAAATGCGCCAACGTAAAACCCGTTTTCAGGCTCATCTTGCGAATACACTGAAAATGAGTAAGCAAGAAATAGAAAAAAAGCAGAAAGCTTCAACATATGCTAATAACGCAAAAGCTCATACCGCTATTGCTTTGTATTTCGTTTTTAAACGTTTATTTTAGTCAGGTGAAACGAATAGTCTCAATTTTACTACTCACCCTTTACATCGCTTCCTTCAGTGGCGTTATGTTAAATCTGCATTATTGTGGAGGGAAGCTTAGTTTAGTAGGTCTGTTCTTTAAGCCTAGCGAAGTAGATTGTTGCGGAGAAGAGGAGATGGATGATTGTTGTGATGACCATTCTGCTTGGATTAAAATTGAAACAGCACATGCACATTCCGCACAGCTTGCATTAGTAGAAAATTCCGCTAGTCGAGTTTTAGATAATCACCTGCTACATTTCTCGAGTCACAATTTCAAAGAGGAGCCAACAATCCAAAATTATCAAAAAGGAATTCCTCTGAAAATAAGGCCTCCGTTAGATATTCAGTTGCAGACGAATGTTTTTAGAATTTAGAATAAAAGGACTAACAGATCTAGTTCTTAGGAACCTCCTTTATTTTAAATTATCTAAAAACATTACAATGAAAAAAATCTTCTTGGCACTTTGCCTTACTCTACTTTCTACTTATTCTTTTTCTCAAACTGCTACAGACTTTACTAAAACAGACTGCTCTGGCACCACGCATCATTTATTTAGCGAAGTAAACAATGACACCATTGTTTTCTTAGAATTCGTCATGACTTGTACTACCTGTGCGAATGTTGGTCATAAAATCGAAGCAACCATTGCTCGTTTACAAAGCGAATTCCCAACTAAAAGCTTTCGTTTTTATCAGTTAGCGTATACAAACACCTATACCTGCGCAACCATGGTAAACTGGCAAGGAAACAATAATTTCTCCTGCCCAGCATTTGATTCTGGCGCAACCTTAGTTGCACAATATGGCGGGTTCGGAATGCCTACCGTAGCGATTATTGGAGGCGACAACCATACCTTGTGTTATAATTCACTTGGATACATTGACACCGCGGCTGCAGGCACTGCTGTCCGTAATTTATTTCAGACTACTGGCGTAAATGTACTTGCGAATTCTGCATGGACCATCTCACCAAACCCTGCAACTGATTTTATCCAAATTAAAATTGAAAACCCTGCAAACACTAGCCTTGAAATTTTCGATATGAATGGTCGTTTGATCTATGCTACGCAAAACGCAAGTTCTGTACTTGATATCGATACACACCTTTGGAATAAGGGTAATTATGTTGTTCGTCTACGTCAATCGAACAATACAAGCACTCAAACCATTAGCATTCAATAATATGAATTTTCGAAATACTTTGAAACAGCTCCTTCCTGCTGTTATCCTAGTTATTTGTTCGAATTTCCAAATTGCCAAGGCTCAAAACAATTTATTCATCCCACCTTTATTGAGCGGGAAGAATTTTAATTTGAACGTACAAAATGGAACAGCGAATTGGGTGGCAGGACAAACAACACCGACTTATGGTGTGAATGGTAATTTCTTGGCGCCAACCATAGAACTTTGGAAAGGCGATCAAGTTGCATTAACGGTAAATAATAACATCAATGCACCAACCACGATGCATTGGCATGGGATGCATGTACCTTCCATGGATGATGGCGGTCCACATAGTCTTATTTATCCGAATCAAAGTTGGACAGCAGCGTTTAAAGTAATGAACCCTGCTGCGACTTGTTGGTATCATCCACACGGTGCGCATACCACCGATTTGCAAGTGAGTAAAGGATTAGCTGGAATGATTATCGTTCGTGATAGTCAGGAACTTGCTTTGAATCTTCCTCGTAAATATGGTATCGATGATTTTCCCATTATTCTTCAAACGAAAGCTTTTGATGTTTTGTATCAAACTGCTATCTCGACAGAATTAGACACGATGGTGATGGTGAATGCTACCCCAAGAGCTACGTTGAATATCCCTGCGCAGATGGTTCGTTTTCGTTTGTTAAATGGATCTTCTAACCGAACGTTTTATGTCGGTCTTTCTACAGGCGATTCGATGACTGTAATTGGGACCGATAATGGTTTATTAAATCATCCGTATAAATGTACGAGAATCATGATTTCTAACGGAGAGCGGGTAGAAATGATTTTGGATGCAAGCGCCAAACAAGGACAATCTTTACAATTGATGTGCTTTGGCAGTGAAATTCCAAAAGGAATTAAAGGAGCGGATAGTATAGGCACAGGAATGGCGACGATAATGGATTATGATTTGAACCCATTGAATGGCGCCGATTATACTTTGCTCCATTTGAATGTCACAGCACCTACAGCAGGGGCGATTCAAAATATACCAACTAATCTTGCTACTGATATCCCCTTTCTAGCTAGTAACGCTACCGTACACCGCAACTTGTACTTCACGCCGACGGACAGCATGCCGGAGACGACGGTTATGGGCCCTTTTTATATCAATGGGAAGATGTACGACGAAATGCGTATTGATGATACCATTATTTTGAACACCACCGAAACGTGGAGCGTTGTAAATCACACCATGATAGCCCACCCATTTCATGTGCACGACATGCATTTTTACATTCACTCCATCAATCAGAATACGAATGTCCCGATAGATTATCAAGGCAGAAAAGATGTGGTGTTGGTAATGCCAGGTGACTCTCTAACTTTTGTGACGAGATTCGAAAACTTCGCCGACCCAATGGTTCCTTACATGTATCATTGTCATCTCTTACATCACGAAGACGATGGTATGATGGGCACTTTCGTCGTATTAGACACTACTATGCATATGGGAATAGAAAATAATTTAATGCAAGAAGAAGTTCTTTTTCCTAACCCCTGTCACGATTACTTATCCCTTCAACATTCCATAAAGAATACAGATCAAATTCGTTGTTGGAATGTTTTGGGTGAAGAAAACCCAATAGAAAAAATCAATACAAACACTTTAAACACTGCATCACTGAAAGCTGGTGTTTACATTTTACAAATCAACACGGACAGATACAAATTCGTTAAAACGAACTAATGAAAACATCACAGTATACGCTTGAATATTACGTTAAAAATCTAAACCTCCTTCCACACCCAGAAGGAGGTTTTTACCGTGAAACATTTAGAAGTAAAGGAACGATTCCTCAAAATGCACTTCCCAACGGATTTACAGGAGAACGTAATTTTAGCACTTCCATTTATTTTCTTTTACCCGGAAATACCTTTTCTGCCATTCATCGAATTCATTCGGATGAGACTTGGTATTTTCATGGTGGAGACTCATTAGAACTATGGATGCTTTGTGATAACGGCAGCCTTTCAAAAATCATGATTGGGCCCGATCTAGAAAAAGGGGAAGTTATGCAATATACAGTCCCTGCAGATTGCTGGTTTGCTTCCAAATCTATTAACCCTAACGGATTTACTTTGGTGGGTTGTCAAGTTTCTCCAGGCTTCGATTTTCAAGACTTCGTATTAGCGGATAGAGAGATTTTAGCGCACCAATTCCCGCAATATCGAGAATTCATTCTTGCCTTTACTAGATAAAAGGATAATCGTATCTTTAAAGCAATGGATACGCCTGAAATTTTATTATCCGCAAATAACATCAGCAAACGCTATGGCTCCCTTCCTGTATTGAAAGGTGTGAACTTTTCTATTCATGCAGGTGAAGTCGTTAGTATTGTCGGAAGTAGCGGTGCAGGAAAAAGCACCTTATTACATATTCTCGGCACCTTGGACACACCTGATGAAGGGGAAATTTTCTTTCGCGGAGAGAATCTAAAAACCTTCTCTAGCAAACAACTTGCAGCTTTTAGAAATAAGAATATTGGATTCATTTTTCAATTCCATCACCTTCTTCCTGAATTTACTGCCCTAGAGAATATCCTTATGCCAGGTCTTTTGGCAAATCAAAAAAAAGCTGAGCTAGAGCCACGTGCCCTCCTACTCTTAGAAAAATTAGGACTGAAGGACAGAGCGCAACACAAGCCTGCTGAATTAAGTGGCGGAGAAGCGCAACGTGTTGCAGTCGCTCGTGCCTTAATGAACCAACCACAACTGATTTGCGCCGATGAACCGAGTGGAAACCTCGACTCCGAAAAAGCAAGAGAATTACATCAACTTTTCTTCGACTTACGTAAAGAATTCAATATTACTTTTCTAATCGTTACGCATAACGAAGAGCTGGCCAATATGTCCGACAGAAAATTGTTAATGAAAGATGGACAGATACTTTCAGATGCGACAAATAACACGCTTTAACCTTACCTTTGCAGTATGAGTAAAATGGGGAAAATCTTAGTGGCGATGAGTGGTGGTTTAGATAGCACCATGGCGGCCTTACATCTTCACGAGCAAGGATATGAAGTGGTAGGTGTTACCATGAAAACATTCGACTACGCCAAATCGGGTGGCAGTAAAAAAGAAACCGGCTGTTGCAATTTAGATACAATCAATGATGCGCGCGAAGTGGCTGTTAAAAACGGCTTCGCACATTATATTCTCGATATTAAAGAGGAATTCGGTCAGATGGTTATTGAAGATTTTATCGATGAATATCTTGCCGGACGAACACCTAATCCATGCGTGCTTTGTAATACGCATATCAAATGGGATGCCCTCTTAAAGAAAGCGGATCAATTAGGCTGTGAATTCATTGCTACTGGTCACTATGCACGTAAAGCAGAATTAGACGGACGCTATTATATTCGTAAAGCAGTAGATGACACCAAAGATCAGAGCTACGTGCTGTGGGGACTTTCACAAGAATCTCTTAAGCGCACTTTATTTCCACTAGGCGACTTACGCAAGACGGAAGTTCGTCAACAAGCCTATGATGCAGGTTACGACGCGGTGGCTTCAAAAAGTGAAAGCTATGAAATTTGCTTTGTCCCTGACAACGACTATAGAGGCTTCTTGAAACGTCAACGTCCAGGCTTACAAGAACAAGTAAAAGAAGGAACCTTTGTCGACGCCCAAGGAAAAGAATTAGGCAAACATGAAGGCTATCCATTCTTCACTATCGGACAGAGAAAAGGTCTAGGCATTGCATTAGGGCAACCGATGTTCGTAACGAATATCGACCCAGAACATAATCGCGTGACTTTAGGTCCGCAAGAGGAATTACAACGCAGTGAAATGTTCGTACACAAACTCACTTGGCAAAAATATTTATCCCCTAGTTCCTTAGAAAATTTAACTGTTAAAATACGTTATAAGGACAGCGGTAATCCAGCTACATTACAACTCACGCAAGCCGATAAAGCTTTAATCCATTTCGACAAATATGTGAACGGTATTGCTCCTGGTCAATCTGCCGTTTTCTATGAAGGCGATGATGTTGTTGGCGGAGGCAGAATCCATAGTGCTTGGTAAAATTAGAATCTTTCGATATGCGAATTTCATCCCTACTAATCTTGTTAATCGGAGCCTACTGCTTTTTTACAGGATGCACGAAGCAAGACCTGCAAGCTCTCGACTTAAAAGACAGCTATTACCCTTTGCAAGTTGGGAAATATATTATTTACGATGTCGACTCTACCGTATACGATGAGTTCTCACAAAGTTCATATCTACATCAATTTCAAGTAAAGATGCTTGTTGCGGACACTTTCCGTGATAGCAACATGAAATTGAATTACCGCTACGAAAGATACACTCGCGAAAACACCAAGCAAGCCTTTCAACTAGCAGATGTCTGGTCGGCTACGCAACAAAACGGACGTGTGGAAGTGGTGGAAGAAAATCAACGATTCATCAAATACATTTATCCGCCTGTACTCGGTAATTCTTGGAAAGGAAACGCTTATATCAAAGCCGATTTAAGCGACCCACGCTCTAAATTCTTAGGCAATTGGGATTATTCGTTTACTGCGGTAGATCAGCCATTCGAATTGAAAGGCACCACCTACGATTCAACAATCGTAGTTTTAGAAAACGGTGAATTGATCCCGCAAGTGGAAAGTAGCAACTTCAAAACTATTTACGCCAAACATATTGGCCCTATTTACGCTAAGAGAGAATACCTTGAAAAACAGCCTTCTGATCTTACTTGGCAGTCTGGATTTAGTGTAGAATATCGTATCAACAGTCATAATTAATACAATGAAAAAACTGGTAATGACGCTCTGTATGGGCGTTCTAAGCATCTCAACTTTTGCACAGTTGAAACAATTGAGTATGGAAGACGCAGTGCTCCGTCAGCGTAGCACCTTAGCACCTGAACGCTTGGCTCAATTGCAGTGGATTAAAAACAGTAATGCCTACATCTCTGTTAAGAAGGAGGCCAATCAAGAATTCTTTTTGATAAGCGATGCTACCCATCGTAATCCAGATCGTACCATCAGCTTACGTGAGATAAATGCTGCACTTAAAGCGGCAAAGAATGATACACTAACGCGCTTACCAATGATAGAAGGTATCGCTAATAGCAGTATGCGTTTTACAATTAAAAATTCAACGATTTACTTTGATTGGATACGTGCAAGTGTTTCAAGTTTACAAATCCCTGAAAACGCCGAGCACAACGACTTTCATGAAGCGACTCGTCAGACAGCCTTTGTAAAAAACAATAACCTCTTCATTAGTGACGGAGCGAATACGATTCAAACAATTACTACGGACGGCAGCGAGGATATCGTGTATGGACAATCCGTTCACCGTAATGAATATGGGATCAATAAAGGTACTTTCTGGAGTCCGAACGGACAATCACTTGCCTTCTATCGCATGGATCAAAGCATGGTGAGTGCCTACCCTATTTTACAGTTAAGCGAAAAACCTGCCTCTGCCAAAATGATTAAGTATCCAATGGCAGGAATGAAAAGTCATGAAGTAACGGTTGGCGTGTACAATACACAAACGAAAAAGACCGTTTACTTGCAAGTTACTGGTCCGAAAGATCAATACCTCACGAACATTTCATGGAATAACGATAATCAGACTATCTATGTGGTTGTTTTAAATCGTGAAACGAATCATCTAGATGTGAATGCTTACAATGCAGCAGATGGAAGTTTCATCAAAACATTATTCTCTGAAAACAACTCCATCTGGTTAGAACCTACCCATCCACTTTATATGCTTCCAAACTCGACACAATATGCGATTTGGGAGAGTGCAAATGCAACGGGACATCACCAATACTCGCTAGTCGACTTAAAGAGCGGTTCTATTCTTACCAGTTTTGGAATTAATGGCGGAGACGTATTAGACATTCAAGCTTACATGAATGACAAGGTTTATTATACTTGGACCAACGGCCTAGATATACATCTCGCGTGCACGAATCTTTTCTTTACTAAGAATGGTCTTGCAAAAATCCCTTCTCTTACGATGTATCTCACTACCACATCGGGGATACATACACCTCTAGTAAATGAAACAAATGGCTATTGGATCGATCAATATTCCAATGCAACAACGCCAAGAATAATCAACGTAATGACAGCTGCAAACAAGGTCGAGAAAAATTTATTGACGGCTACAAATCCCCTTAAGGAATATGCTTTAGGGAAAACAAGCCTGATTTATTTAAAATCAACAGATGGTAAAACCGACCTCTATGCGCGCATGATTCTTCCAACGAACTTCGATAGCACTAAAAAATATCCAAGTATTACTTATGTCTATAATGGACCTCATGTTCAGTTAGTAAACAACGGCTGGTTGAATGGCGCTGACTTATGGCAACATCTAATGGCTGAACGCGGTTATATTGTTTTTGTATTAGACGGCCGTGGATCTGATCATCGTGGATTAGCCTTCGAACAAGCAATACATCGTCATTTAGGAGATGCAGAAATTGCGGATCAACTACAAGGCAATAAATATCTTCGTTCTTTAAGTTTTGTCGACAGTACACGTATGGGTATTTATGGCTGGAGCTTCGGAGGATTCATGACGACTTCTTTAATGACACGTACACCAAACGCTTATAAAGTAGGAGCTTGTGGCGGACCAGTTATTGATTGGAATTATTATGAAGTAATGTATACCGAGCGTTATATGGATAGCCCTAGCGAAAATCCTGAAGGCTATCAAAAAGCAAATACGCTTAATTATATAGACAATTTAAAAGGCAAATTGCTAATGATTCACGGCACTTCGGATGATGTGGTGGTTTGGCAAAACAGCTTGATGTATATTCAAAAATGCGTAGAGAAAGGGAAGCAAATTGATTACTTCGTCTACCCTGGTCATTTACACAATGTAATGGGTAAAGACCGTGTGCATCTATTAAATAAGATCTCTAATTATTTCGAGACGAACTTATAATTCGCTTATCGAATTAAGGCAATGGTACCGCTAATCGTATTGGTGGTACCATTTGTTTTTTCATAACTTAGGTAATACGAATATGCGTCGCTTACTTGAAGAACGCCGTTGAAAGTACCATCCCAACCTTGTTTCGCAACAGTGATATCTTGTGTAGAGAATACTAATTGTCCCCAGCGATTATAAATTCTCCAATCTACTTTCGCTAAATTATTACCCAGTAAACGTATTCTTTCATTCACCCCGTCTCCGTTAGGCGAAAACGCATTAGGAAGAACGATAGCCGTATCCTTCGGACCAGGAACAGGTGGCGGAGGAACTAGGCACGTAAAATGAGCGATAATCGTATCCGACTGATTCACATAAAAACTCATGGTGTCTTTCGTCAAAGTGCTTGCAATATGATGCTTCACTTCCCAACGATCAAACATACACTTCGAAGAGTTTGCCTTTGCTTGAAATGGCAGATTGGTAATTCCAAAATACTTTCCAGTCCACGGATAATAAGGTAAAGGATTCAAGGTACTGATTCCAACCGTTCCCGCTCCTGCAGGCTCTACCATGACGGTTATATTGTGCGGTCCTGTAAGTGTATAACAACCAATCAAGCCTGTATCGATATTATTGCAACGCGTAGTGATAAAATTCTGCATTGAAATTACATTCGACTGCCAGCCTGCATAGGTGCCTCCCCAACGGTTGATTTGTTTTTGAATTTCCAAGTCAATAATAGCTGTCTGTCTTTGAAAAAATAAATTCAAGGTATCACAATTCAAATCACGATTGATTAAATCAGCATAGCGATTAATGTACATCGATTTGAATTCAGGATTCAACATCAATTTATTTAAAAGAGCGAGATGTCCCATAGTAGCGCTCGGCGGAGTATTGATATTTCCCCAATTATTATCCAAATCACAAGGATCTGCATTCGCAGTGGTCGTTGGCCAACCGGTAAAATTCTGTCCGAGATTATAGGTGTTATCTTCATCCCATAAGCAATAGCGCCATTTCAATTTTTGACCAGCAGGATTTCTACCGCGCCACCACATTGTATTCCAATTAATCCAATCTGAGTTAACGATATAGGTATTGTATATCGCATTATCAATCATTGAACTGAAATCAATTCTATCCTTGACATACTGATACGCACCAGGATTCGTCATGGAGTTAGCCATGGCAAAATTATATGTATTATTCCAAGCAGTATCACTACCATAGGTGATATTCAGACCTCCCCAGTATTGGAGAAAATCAATATTATTCTCATCCTGATTATAGTAGTATTCTGTATAATCTTTATCATTCACCTTTTCACGAATTTCATATAAACCATAATAGGCTCCGTTAATAAACAAGGCACACGGCAAATATGAACGGCAGTCTACATCCAAATGTCTTTTCTGCGCAAAGTCCTGTACAAAAGCATCGCGCATATGACAAGAGACGCTTGGACCAAATGGATAATTATCTGAAGCAGCAGCCTTGAAAATTACTCGGTCGAAGCTTTTACGTTTAGAAACTACAGGAAACAATTTATAATTGATGGCGTCGTTGTAACCATAATCATCCTTACATACAAAATCAAAACCACGCTGCTGATAAGCCCAAGAGTCGTTACCATGCTTATCCCCATCCCCTACTTGCTGCCACTGAAACACACCAGTCGAATCAAAGAATTCAATAGCCACTTCATCAGTGGTAGTCCAACCATTCGCTTGTAAAAGAGAGTATAGGCTCAAGGAAGAAACAGAAACAACCGGAATGTGTCGATCATCATTAATGAAATAAGTATTGGGCTCAATAAAACTTGGCGGCACTAAAGGATCACTCGTGCACCAAGCGCGTGCTTTGATGACTGTTGTGGCACTTACTGTAATGGGGCCGCTATAGATTGTGGAAAGTGTGCTTGGAGAACTACCGTCAGTTGTATAGCGGATCAAGGCTGTAGGATCTGTACAGCTTAATGTAATGTTTTGCGTACTGGCATAAAAGCCAGGAGCCAAAGAGAAGTTTACAAGTGGTTCATACTCCTTAAAAGGATTACTGTTCGTTATTCCAGGTGTTGGTGTAAGGAATACCGACCAAGTACTCGCTCCGTCAGTAGTTCTACCTCTGGAGTGATTGGCCTGATTACGGAGAATGGTAAACGAATCAAGAATTAAACCACTAGCGTCTGAGAACACAATTTCTTCGTTCGCACATTGGGTTAATTTGAAGGAGCTATGTATCTCCGCTCCCATCACCGTATTCATTCCCGTAGCACGCACTAGTAAAAAAGCTCCTGGAGCAATTGTTGAGCCCGCAGGGAAAGCCCATTTCATAACATTTCCTTTGCTATCACTTAGATGATAACCGGTCAAATTAACCGCGCTTGCGCCGCCATTATACAATTCAACCCAATCGGAAAAACTTCCAAAAGCATCCGCATTGTTATTCACATTGGCACATGAATATTCGTTAATCTTTATCTGCGCCGACAATTTACCACTCCACACTATAAGTATCCCAATAAGGACGAGTATGGTCTTCTTCATAAAATTTAATTAAGGTGGACTAAATATAATCAATTTTTCGTTAAATATTTTGACGATGTTCTTCCCTATTGAGCATTCCGGCTAAAAATTGTAAATTGCAGTCCTAAATCACATTCCATGAAAAATATTACAGTTATTGGTGCGGGTCAGATGGGTAATGGCATTGCGCATGTTTTTGCACTTAAAGGTTTTTCCGTTCAATTGGTGGATGTATCTGCCCCTGCATTGGAAAAGGCCCTTGCAACGATTGCAAAGAATAATGAGAGAATGGTTGGCAAAGGAACGATTACAGCAGAAGAAATGACTGCTTGTATGCAAAACATCCAAACCAACACATCCTTGGCCGATGCATGCAAAACTGCTGATTTAGTAGTAGAAGCAGCAACTGAAAATATCGATCTTAAATTGCGCATCTTTGCAGATATCGATGCAAACGCGCCGGAAGGATGTATCCTTGCGTCAAATACTTCCTCTATCTCCATCACACGCATCGCTGCCGCTACGAAACGTCCAGCTGCTGTAATTGGAATGCACTTCATGAATCCAGTGCCAGTGATGAAATTGGTAGAGGTGATTCGCGGCTACGCTACAACAGACGAAGTTGCTAATACGATTGTTGAGCTTTCTAAGAAATTAGGCAAGATCCCTACCGTAGTAAACGACTACCCAGGCTTCGTTAGCAACCGTATCTTGATGCCGATGATCAATGAAGCAATCGAAACCCTTTTCCAAGGTGTTGCAGGAGTAGAAGAAATTGACACGGTAATGAAATTAGGTATGGCGCACCCAATGGGACCCTTACAACTTGCTGATTTCATCGGATTAGATACTTGCTTGGCAATTTTACGCGTCTTACATGATGGCTTCGGCAACCCTAAATATGCTCCTTGTCCTTTACTAGTGAATATGGTCACTGCGAAAAAACTAGGCGTAAAAAGTGGTGAAGGCTTTTATGTGCACACACCAGGCAGTAAAGAATTAGTCGTTAGTCCGAGTTTCAAATAAAAGTGACTCCGTAATAATATCAAATTTTGTAAAGGCCATTCTCCTGATTGGCCTTTATTTTTGTACTACAATCTTATCCATATGCGTACCCTACTTACCGCTTTGTTCATAACAATTTGTTTCAATTCATTTGCGCAATTTCAGATCGACACTTCGTTCAATCATACTTCTTATAACGAATTCACCCAGTTTGCAGGCAATATTGTGAATGGCAATAAATTGATGTATACGCAGCAGAATGACCTGATCGTTGCAGGCCGATGGATGAATCAATTAAGTGTGTGGAAGTATCTTCAAGACGGAAGTAATGATCCTAACTTTGGTAGCAATGGTATTGGATATGTTCCCGTTCCAAGCAATATCACTTATACCTTGATCACCGATGCTAAGATTCAAGCGAATGGCAAAATTGTAGTTTTGGCTGACGCTGTTTGGAGCTCAGGAAACTTCGATTATACGCAGTCTTTTATCGCCATAGCACGCTTCAATAGCAATGGAACTCCAGATACTTCCTTTAATCATACAGGCGTTTTACTAAGCACATTAACCCCTGGCTCACAGTATGAAACAAAATCGTTAGAAGTAGATGAATACGGAACGATTTACGTTGCTGGTTCAGTTCGTGATTATGGCTTTTGGAATTGCGTAATCGGATTGGGTAGATGGTTTATCGCATCCTTTGCTCCCAATGGTACTCTTAACACCAACTTTAACACAACGGGTTTCATTGAAACAACAGCTTCTAGCATTGCCCAGAACTTTGTACCTGCCACCCCTTACGCAATACCCCTCGATCTAAAAATTATAGCGAACAATCAAATCTTAGTTGGAGGAATGTTCCATCCACTCGATTCATCACTCTTCTTCCTTCGCTTGAATAATAACGGCACTTTCGATAACAGCTTCGGCATTAATGGCGTCGTAAACACGCCTGTAAACCAGTTTCCTATGCCAGGCAGTGAATTGACAAGTATGAACATCCTTCGTGATAATAGCTTTCTGTTATTGTCAAATAACACTCCCTACTTACCCGGTCAACCAGACTCTGCCGTGGTGAATATGATTAAAATGGATCCATCCGGACAGGTAAACAAAAACTTCGGAAACAATGGCACACAGCTTTTGACCTGCACGGCTAATCGTGTTCGTTTTTGTGAAGACAAGTATGGTCGCTTACTTTTACATTGGTATAATAACCTAACGCCAGGTACGCAGGACGTCTATTTCTTCCGCTATTTCGCCAACGGTCAGCCCGATAAAACTTTCGGTAAAAATGGAAAGTTCGGCCATCACCCTATCCCTAATGACACGTATTTAAATGGCAATATCGCGCAAGAAGTGGTAATGAATGCAAGTAATACCGATCTCAGCATTCTTTCCTATCGTTCGGCTTCGTACGCCCCGAATACGTTTAGAGTCATTAATTATGTTGGCGACACGACCTTCAAAACAAATATCGAGCAATTAGAAACGAAGGAAATCACCTTATTAGTTTCTCCTAACCCATGCACTGAAGAAATCCAATTAACTAGCAGCGAGGACGCTACTTATAGTATTGTTGCTATTAACGGAGCCTTAATTCAAGCGGGGATTTTGATGGAAGGAACAAACACCATTTATCTCCCAAAAGAAATTGCTACGGGCACTTACAAGCTACTAGTAGCCCATAAAAAAAGCGGCACCATTGGTACCGCCTCTTTTATAAAAACAAATTAAACGCTTAAGCAGCCTTTAATTTTTTCAAAATCTTACCGGTCAATTTGTTGGCAGCATAATCCATAGTTAGAGTGAATGCTGTCACGTCTCCAGAAGGTAATTCGTACATTAAATCAGCCATCAATAGCTCACACATACTGCGCAAGCCACGAGCACCTAACTTATTCTCAAAAGCTTGTTCGGAGATAAAATCAAGCACATCTTCTGCTACCGTAAGTTCGATACCTTCAAGGGCAAACAAACGCTTATACTGCTTGATAATCGCATTCTTCGGTTCTGTCAAGATCATGCGCAAGGCAGGAATATCTAACTGATCCAAAGCAACGACCACAGGCATACGGCCTACCAATTCAGGAATCAAACCAAACTTCTTCAAGTCGTGCTGATTCACAAACTGCAATACATTCTTCTTCTCTTGCTCATCTAATTCATCATTCGACCCATAACCGATAGAACGGCTTTGAACACGAGCACTAATAATACGCTCGATACCATCGAACGCACCACCGCAAATGAATAGAATATTCTTGGTATTTACTTTAATCAACTTTTGCTCTGGATGCTTTCTTCCGCCATGTGGTGGAACTAACACTTCCGTACCTTCTAGCAACTTCAATAAAGATTGTTGTACACCTTCTCCACTAACATCTTTAGTGATGCTCGGGTTATCGCCACGGCGACCTAATTTATCCACTTCATCAATATACACGATGCCGTGCTCAGCTTGTTCTACGTTATAATCACAAACCTGCAACAAGCGCGTCAAAATACTTTCAACGTCTTCGCCCACATAACCTGCTTCTGTGAAAACAGTCGCATCTACGATAGCGAATGGCAAATTCAAATATTTTGCAACAGTCCGCGCCAATAATGTTTTGCCCGTACCAGTCTGACCAATCATCACGAGATTCGATTTTTCAATTTCGATTTCGTCATTCAAGGGTTGAGAGATACGTTTGAAGTGGTTATAAACGGCTACCGCCAAAGACTTTTTCGCATCATCCTGACCAATTACATACTGATCGAGGTAAAGCTTAATATCTTTTGGCTTCACTTCTTTTGGCAAGCTAGGAACAGAAAGGACAGACTTTCCTAAGCTAGGACGACCACCCTTCACCTCCTGAATCACCATCTCATGGGCACGTTCCACACATTCATCACAAATATTAGAGAGTCCTCCTCCAATCATCATTGCTGCTTCTGTGGCTTTTTTACCACAAAAAGAGCATTCCAACACGGTATTATTTTTTTTCGACATAATGCTATATACGCTAACGCGAGCGCAAATTTACAAAAGGAAAGGCGCTTTTCCTTTTTTAACGAAGCTTTTTACTTCCTTTTAACACGCAAACTTAGACAAATCATACTTAGACCAAGCCAAAACCACGGTATAGAGGCGTATCGCACTACAGAACCTTGATTCGTCACCACCCACCCGATGAAGGTCAGTTGCAATAAGGCGATGCTGATGAAACGCCATATCCAAATACTGGAAGTATGGCGAATCAACAACACTACTAATAAGGATACGCAGATAAGCTGAAACACGAAATAGACCGTTTCCAAAACCAAGCCAGGCATACCTACCAAAGAAAAAATCAAAGCCATCGGTATATTCCTAACGAAGCTCCAAACACTATGTCCATCCAGTGCCAACACCTGCTGTACAGATACAACCACTCCGTTATGCAAATACGCTTGCTGCTTCTGCACCAAAAAATTCCCTACGCCGAGATTCAACCATTCACTCAGTAACAAAGCCGCTATCAACAACGCAAAAGAATAAAGCAGCACCTGCCAGCTACGCACCAAGTATAACACCAGCACCAAAGCAATCACGATCGCATCGAAGCCTCTTATCAGTAATAAAACGCTCCAAGCCAATAAAAACGTATACAGGGAAACGTTTTTAAAAATTCTTTTCCATGAACCTAATTGCGCCAAATCAATAAAGGCACCAATTACAAAACATTGCATCGAAATAATAAAGCCTTCTTTATGTAAACCCGACCCCCAAAATAAAACCTGCGGAATTAAAAACACCAAAAGCCATCTCCGATTCAATTTCGAATCAAAATAAGGAGCTACGCGCTTCAATAGATAAACAGGACCTAACATCCCAACTACATTATACCAAAACATAATCCAAACCACTTTACCTCCACCAAGAAGCGAACAAATGGAGAGCACCTTAATAAAAAGCATCATACCCTTATCGCTCCAGAAACGAGTATGCTTGATATAATACCATAAATCTGGCGGCAAGTATTCTCCTCCGGGATAAACCAAAAACTGCAAATAATGACCAACATGATGTGGTAAGGCTCCGTTAAATATTTGAATGGTGCGCAGATAAGCATCCGAATCGCAGACACCGAAAGTTCGGTGATGCCACTCCAAATAAACCATGCCAACTGCTGTTTTAAGTAGCAATATTGCCCATAGATAATAGACCGTAGGAGCAATTTCCTTCCCCCACTTAGCACGCCATGTCCACCACAGAAATAGAAAGAGTGGAAGGAATAGCCCAATAAAATCTAGCCAAGAATTGCCCATGTAAATGCAAAGTAAACTTATTCCTTCGATTTATAATTGCTTTAAAATTCATTATCTTGGAGTCATGACCTGGTCCAACATTTTACTTGTCGCATTGGGCGGTGCTTTGGGTGCCGTAACAAGATATCTATTTTCTAATTTCATCCCTTTTGACGGACAGCAATTTCCATGGGCCACCTTTCTAATCAATACCCTTGGATCATTATTAATTGCCATTTTCTTCGTAAAATTTGGTCAAGAAGAATCCAATTTACCCCTCAAACTCCTTCTAATGACTGGATTCTGTGGCGGTTTCACTACTTTTTCTACCTTCTCCTTCGAAACGATCAAACTGATTCAAAACAGGCAGTTCGTATTAACAATAATTTATGTTTTTGGCTCGGTATTTGCAGGCTTAAGTGCCGTTTGGTCTATTTTACAAACCTCAAAAAATTAAACTATTTACTCAAAACAACCACACATGCGTAAATCTTTACTTTTCATCACCCTTTGCTTGTTTCAACTAGCTGCCTTTGCACAAGGCACGCAAACAGTTAAAGGAATTATCATCGACAAAGACTCAAAATCGCCATTAGCAATGGCAGTGATTGCTTGCACAGATGATGCCAACCAGAATTTAGTTGGAGAAGCAGATTCATTAGGCAACTTCATCATTAAAAATGTTCCTGTTGGCAAACACCAATTCGTAGCTCGCTATGTCGGCTACAATGAACGCATCCTAACAAACATCGAGGTGAATAGCGGGAAGCAGGTCGATCTCATGGTAGAGATGGAAGAAAGTGTAAAAAAGAATTTAGGAGAGGTTAGAATCGGAGCCAGAAAAACAGGCGAAACCATCAATGAAATGGCGACTGTAAGCACGCGAACATTCGATGTGCATGAAACAGAACGTTATGCCGGTAGCCGTCAGGATCCAGCTCGTATGGCTTCTAACTTCGCAGGCGTACAAGGAACTGATGATAGCCGTAATGATATCGTTGTGAGAGGTAACTCTCCACTCGGTGTTCTATGGCGCTTTGAAGATATCGACATCTTCAATCCGAATCACTTCGCCATTCCTGGTAGCTCTGGCGGACCATTAAGTATAATCAACAATAAATACTTATCGAATTCCGATTTCATGACTGGTGCTTTCGCAGCTGAATACGGTAACGCCGTTGCCTCTGTCTTCGATTTGCATATGCGTAATGGAAATAAAGACAAAATTGAATTCACAGGACAAGTAGGTATTCTTGGAACGGAAGCAGCCATTGAAGGTCCTTTGAGCAAAAAACACAAAGCATCTTTCTTGGCGACTTATCGTTATAGCAATTTCAACTTTTTACAGAAAGCACGTATTCCTATCGGTACAAAATCTATTCCTGAATATCAAGATGCGTCTTTACGTTTGAACTTCCCTATTGGAAAGAAAAGCAAACTAGCCTTCTTTGCTATCGGCGGTATCAGTAATATTGATTTAATTGTACATAAAGACACCGTGCCGCCAACTGAATTGTATGGAGAAAACGATCGTGATCAATATTTCGGTTCGAATATTTATGTTGCGGGAGCTTCTTTCAGTCATATCATTAATCCAAAAACATTCACAAAGATTACGATTGCCAATCAAGGTCAAACCGTAGACGCCAATCATGATCGCGTTTATAGAGATTCTTCTTATAAAGTAACGGCTATCAAACCTATTATGGGTTACCATTTCGGTCAAAGTAAATGGAGTCTTTCTTGGTTTGTTAATCGCAAATTTAGCAGCGCTACTACCTTAAAATCAGGTATACATGCGGACATGTTTAGCTTCAATTATAAAGACAGTATTCGCGAGTTTACACCAAACTGGAAATACCGTTGGACCTACGAAGGAAGCGCGTTTTTAATACAGCCATATATTCAGATGAAACATTCGTTCAATGAACAATTCTTCATGACTGCAGGCTTACACGCGCAATACTATACAGGTAGCAAGAGCAAGAGTCTAGAACCGCGTATCGGATTTAATTATTCATTACCACATCAGCAGAAATTAACTTTAGGCTATGGCTTGCACAGTCAGATGCAACCTTATTATACTTACTTCTATCGTCAAGGCACCGACCAACCAAGTAGTAATGGAATGTATAACCAAAATATGGATTTCACTCGTTCACATCAAGTGGTATTGGGCTACGACAAACAAATCAATCCATTCTTACGCGTAAAAGCAGAAACCTATTATCAATATTTATTCAATGTACCAATTGAAAAACGTGCAGGAAGCAGTTTCTCGATTCTTAATGAAGGCTCAGGGTTTGTGCGTATGTTCCCAGACACTTTAGTGAATAAAGGAGTTGGTAAAAATATGGGGGTAGAATTAACGGTAGAAAAATTCTTCAACAAAGGTTATTTCTTCTTATTAACCGGATCTTTGTATGACTCGAAAGCAAGAGGAAATGATAATGTTTGGCGCAATACCGACTTTAACGGTCGTTATGCAGTGAATGCTGTAGCTGGAACAGAGAAGAAGATTAGAAAATCAGCCTTTAACGTGAGCGGTAAATTGACGATTGGCGGAGGAAAAAGATATACCGACCCCGACACTGCTGCGTCAAGACTTAAAGGAGAATTGGTGGTGTTAGATAGTAAAAGAAATGAAAAAAGAATGGCCAACTATTTCCGCTTCGATATGAAATTAGGTTGGAAATATAATTCGCATAAGCACGGTATCACACATGAAATCGCGATCGACTTAATCAACTTAACAGCACATAAAAATGAATTAAGTTATACTTACCAACCTGATAACGTAAAGTTGGGAATAGACCCTTTCGTAAAACAATATCAATTAGGCTTCTTACCATTATTGTATTACAAAATCGATTTCTAAGTTTTTGTCAAAATACTACCCACAAAAAAGGACCCATCGGGTCCTTTTTTGTTTTCAAGCATTCCTCTTTCATTATGCATCATTCATTATTCACCTTTCATTATTCATTATTCACCTTTCCCTTTATAGTTGTGAAGCGCTAAATATCAAATCCAAATCCGTATACTTCAAATTAAAACGTTCACTTAAATGACGATTCGCCACGGTACCTTTGTACAAATAAATACCATGACGTGTTCCATCATTGGTTTGAAACAAAGTCTCTAAGCCTCCTATCTGACCGGCTTTGATCAATTTTGGCGTAAGCACATTACTTATCGCAAAAGAAGCGGTACGAGCAAAACGGCTCGCGATATTTGGTACGCCGTAGTGAATCACATCATACTTCTTAAACGTGGGCTTGTTATGCGATGTCAATTCGGAAGTCTCAAAACATCCACCTTGATCTATACTCACGTCGATAATCACAGAACCAGCCTTCATATTTTGCACCATCTCATCCGTTACAATCAACTTAGATCTTCCTGCTTCAGAATGTATCGAACCGATAGCCACATCTGCTGTACTCAGCTCTTGTTTTAAAATTTCAGGGTGAATAATCGAAGTATAAATACGCATACCGATATTATTCTGCAAACGCATTAACTTATAAGTAGAGTTGTCAAACACCTTCACCTCCGCACCCAATCCTAAAGCCGTTCTTGTAGCATATTCACCAACCACCCCTGCACCTAATACAACCACTTTAGCTGGAGGAACCCCAGTGATTCCGCCTAATAAAGTACCTCCTCCTCCGTGTTGTGCATTGCCTAAAAGTTCAGATGCGATTAATATGGCAGCATTCCCTGCTATTTCACTCATACTTCTTACAATAGGAAAAGTACCACTACCATCTTTAATATATTCAAAAGCCAATGCTGTCACCTTCTTCTGCATTAGCTTCTCTAGAAAACTTGCTTGTAAAGTAGGTAAATGAATAGCTGAAATAATAATTTGATTGGGCTTCAACCACTCTGCTTCCTCCTCCATCAAAGGAGCTACTTTCAAAATCACATCGGATTTAAACACTTCCTCTGGAGAATAAACGATTTGAGCACCCGCTTCAGAAAAGTCATTATCGTAAAAATGTGCGCCCTCACCCGCTTTCGTTTCAACGAAAACTTGATGTCCATTATTAACAAGTATCGAAACAGCTTCTGGAGTTAATGCTACACGATTTTCCTGAAAAGACTTTTCCTTCGGAACACCAATAGACATGGACATACGTTGTTGTTGCATCGGCAAAAGTTGCTCTTGCGTTAACCATTGCGCAGAACCTAAAGGTGAAGTAGCGTTACTCATAAAATGTGTTTGTTTAGGGTCAATTTTCTACCGGTAGATGAAGTAGTGGTAATTTGTATCGAAGCGTAGTTTAAAGGTAACAAATTTTCAATCACCCCTGGCCACTCGATAAAACAATAAGCCCCACTATCTAAATAATCCGGAATACCGATTTGCTCCGCTTCTTCCTCAGATCTTAAACGATAACAATCCATATGTACTAACTCCTTTCCGCCAGTTAGTGGATAAACAGCAATTACAGGATAGGTCGGACTGGTAACATTGCCTTCGTAGCCTAAAGACTTACAAATCTCCTTTACTAAACTAGTTTTACCAGCGCCTAAATCGCCTGTAAAAGTAAAGACACGAAGCGTAGAACAAGCCTCTAATAAAGCTTCCGCAACTTTTGGCAATTCGTCAATTGACTCCCATTCTATATGAATCGTATTTTCCATCCATACAAAGATACGGTCTTTCTTACTTAGTGAGCAAACGAGCAAAAGGAACTATCATTTCTTCGATAGATAATCCACCATGCTGAAATGAATTCCGATAAAAATTAGCGTATTGGTTGAAGTTGTTTCCATAAACCAAGAACTTATCCTCCTTGGCAAAAATGAACTCCGAACTAACAAATGCGCTCGGCAATTTGATATCCTCCGGCTTGCGTACACCAAAAGCATCTTTATCAGCATACTGCAAGCTCTTACCCGTCTTGTAACGAAGATTGTGAGAAGTTTGTCGGTCGCCAACTACTTTCGTAGCATCATTCACTCGTATAGAGCCATGATCTGTCGTAATAATGATTTGGGCAGTTTTTCCTTGCAATTTTTTCAAGGCTTCGTATAAAGGACTATGTTCAAACCAACTCGCTGTGATACTCCGGTAGGCACGTTCATCTGGCGCAAGTTCTTTTAACACCTCTATTTCAGTGCGCGCATGACTCAACATATCCATAAAATTATAGACAATTACATTTAAGGAATTGCCCATCAAATTCAGAACATTGTTCACCAACTCACTACCATGTTGCGTAGTCGTTATTTTTTGAAACGACATTTTTCCATTCTTACCAGAACGTTTCAATAACTCTTGCAAGAAAAACTCTTCATGCAAATTCTTCCCTTCTTCTTCATTGTCGTTCACCCACTTATCTGGAAACTTTTTAGAAATATCTAACGGAGTTAATCCTGCAAACATCGCATTACGCGCATATTGCGTAGCAGTAGGCAGAATAGCAAAGTAATGGCTTTCCTCCATCGTACGAGTGAAATTATTCAGCATAGGCTGAATAATTTTCCACTGATCATAACGCAAATTATCTATCAAAACAAAATACGTCGGAATCTTATCATCCAAATAAGGCAACACTTTTTTAGTCATTAAAGAATGACTCAAAACAGGTGTTTTATCATCCGGTTTACTCATCCAATCCGTATATCGCTTAGACACAAACTTACAAAAGCCACTACCCGCCTCCTGTTTCTGCATAGCCACAATCTCCTGCATTTCACGACTGTCAGAACGATCTAGCTCCAACTCCCAATACACCATTTTCTTGTACAATTCAGCCCACTCATCTGCACTCAAGCTATTGTTCAATTCAGCCAACATAGCCTGAAACTCCTGACGATAGTTGCTCGTAGTTTTTTCACTCACTAAGCGCTTATTGTCAATCAACCGCTTCAAACAAAGCAAAATCTGATTCGCCTTCACTGGCTTAATCAAATAATCTGCTATCTGCGACCCAATCGCTTCCTCCATGATATTTTCTTCCTCACTCTTCGTAATCATCACCACGGGAATAAAAGGATGCTTCTCTCTAATCTTCGGTATCAGTTCCAAACCTGTCAAACCTGGCATATGTTCATCCAAAAACACGACATCAAACTGCTCTCGCTGTAAAGTATCCAAAGCGTCATAGCCGTTACTAACACCTATAACCTCATAGCCTTTCTCCTCTAAGAACAACAAATGCGCTTTCAAAAGCTCCATCTCGTCGTCAGCCCATAAAATTCGAATCTTGTTATGCATAATTTCAATTGCTTACTAGTATAACGCGCAAACCTTACTAAATATTGTGTCTAGCGACGAATTTTTCTTCCCTTCCAATCAAAGCTCACCAAAGTACCTAAGGTTCCTACCCCTACAATATACACTATATGAAGAATTCCGATTGGTATAATTGAACGCATCAATCGGCGCATGCTAAAAAAGCCACACACTACATTCAAAAAGCGTAAATCCACAAACCATTTAATCCCTAAAATACCCAGAAAAGGCATTCTCGCCGGTTCGTAGCACAAACCAAGCACCAATAATACCGGCGTCAATAAATTCACAAGATATACTAAGCCCAAGATTAAAGTCATCTGCTTCTCTTGATAAGCAGTCGACTTACTACTCCATCTTAATCGCTGCTGTAGAAATGCCGACCATGTTTCTTGCGGCTTCGTTACCACTTGCGCCTGTAAGTTTTTTACGAACCGAACCTGACCTGGATAACGCGCTGCAATTTTGTGCATTAGAAACAAATCATCACCGCTCGCGTAAGCAGAATTATCCTTATATCCACCCACTTCGTCAAAGGCTGCACGTTCGTAACACAAATTCGCACCATTGCCCATATGATGTAAGCCTGTCTGAATAGCGCCAGCAGTAATACCCATCATACACACAAAATCTAAAGCCTGAAACTCTTCCACCAAACGTCCTGGAGTATACTCGAACTTAACAGGCCCTGTCATCAATTTACAATGTTCCTTCTCGTAATAGTTCGCAAAACTACGCAACCAATGAGAAGGCACTCGACAATCGCCATCTGTCGTTAGAATCAAAGTCCCCTTCGCATTTGCCAATGCCATTTCTATAGCCGCCTTCTTAAAAGCCTGTTCCACCTTGGCATTACGTAACTCTAGAATTTGCATAGCCAATTCAGGATGGGCTTCTTGGAACTGATATAAAAGTGAAAGCGTTTGATCCGTAGAATGATCATCGACTACAATGATTTCAAAAAGTTCTTTCGCATAGGCTTGCTCACTGATATCCTGTAATAAATTTAAAATATTATCACCTTCGTTACGAACAGGAATTACAATGGAAATACTGGTATGTCCCGCACCTGAATTATCAATAATAGGTGTCCGCTCAAATCCTTGATGATAAAACAATATCAACAGGATATAAGCTAAAAAAAGAATAACAAGCAGACTAATCCACCACATAGCTGCAAGTTACAATAAATATTTTCTTATTTAACGCCAGTCTTCATACGATAAGAAGTGCGCACCGCCCCCTTATTAATATCTTCCAACTTCTTTTTCAAAAGTGTACGCTTCAATGGCTTCAAATGATCAGTAAAAAGAATTCCTTCAATATGATCATATTCATGTTGAATAATACGAGCATTAATAGCAGAAAAGGTATCAATATGCTCTTTGAAATTTTCATCCAAATATTTAATGCGAATCGTTTCATGACGTTCCACATCTTCACGTACATTCGGAATACTTAAGCATCCTTCGTTATACGAAAACACCTCTCCGGTACATTCCAAAATCTCTGCATTGATAAAAACCTTTTTACAACCATCCTTCAATAAAGGCGCATCTTCATCCTCTTCATCAATATCCTCCATCAATTGAGCACTGTCAATGATAAACAAACGAATCGCTTTACCTATTTGTGGCGCCGCCAATCCAACGCCAGAAGCGTTATACATGGTCTCCCACATATTTTCAATCAATTGTTTTAATTCTGGATAATCCTTACTGATATCCGTTGCTTTCTTCTTTAAAACAGGTGAACCGTAGGCTACAATAGGTAAAATCATAGTGCAAAAATAAACAATTAAGAAGGATTACGCGACATATAGTCTTGCAAAATTATTACCGCACTCACTTGATCTATCTGTCCCTTATCTTGTCTTTGTTTTTTCGACTTACCACTCATAAACATAGCTTGAGACGCCATTTTAGAAGTAAATCGTTCGTCAATCATTGTAATTGGAATTGCAGGAAACTCCTTTTCCAATAAAGCCACAAAATTGGCAACAGGAATCGTCGAATGCGTGGTACCGCCTTGCAAATCTTTCGGTTCCCCAATTACAAAACGAATTACTTGCTCACTTTTTAAATAATCCTTTAAGAATGCAAGCAACTCATTAGCAGGAACAGTTGTGAGTGCCGTAGCGATAATTTGCTCATTATCGGTAACAGCAATTCCACATCTTTTCTTTCCATAATCAATAGCAAGTATTCTAGGCATGTTTCAAAGATACAAATGTTTCATTCACCGTTAAAAACTGCGTATATTACTTAGAAGAATAAGTAGTTTTTCGAAGTCCGCAATCTCTTTACTTACACAATATTAGTGGAATCGACAAAAACTAAACACATGCAAGACAAACGAATAAAAATTAAATATTATACCGATCCAGTTTGTTCTACTTGCTGGATAATGGAACCCTATTTTCTTCATTTTCTTGAAAAGTATAAGAATAGTATTGAAGTTGAATATAAGATGGGCGGACTTTTACGCTCTTGGGATCAATTCCCTACGCCAGAAGGATTTGAATCGAAGGAGGCTTATCTCTCTCAACTTTGGAATGAACAAAGCAAAAAATATGGTGTCGTAATGAATGGAGACATCTGGTGGGAACAACCTATCCACTCCTCCTTCCCTGCCTCTATTGCCTATTATGCTGCAAAAATTCAAGACGATCAAAAAGCTGCAAACTACTTACGCCTCATAAGAGAAAATTTATTCCTTCAAGAAAAAGACATCTCACAGACAGAAGTCATTCTAAACGCCGTAACAGAAGTTGGATTAGACATCAACAAGTTCAAAGCAGATTACGCTTCTTTTGATACCTATAAGCTTTTTGCAAAGGATATTGAAGAATTGAAGCAAGTTCAAATCACAAGATTTCCAACCTTAATATTTGAAAATACGAATGGTAACCAATGGGTATACTCCACATTTTTAGGTGATGGCAAAGAACCTGCTGAATGTACTAGCTATTGGGAGAATATAATTAATTACTTAAGTGAGGATGAATTACAACCATCAAACAGTAAAACACCTCCATTACTAGACTTATTCAGTCCTCTAGGTACCATGTCATCCACAGAGTTACAAGGACTAAGCGGATTGTCTGAAAATGAGGTAAACCGTTTCATTGAATTAAAACTAGCTAGTGGTGAACTAATCGAAGAACAACATCGTAATACAACTGTTTATCGCGTTAATAATACTGCATACAAAATCAAACAAGGTGATCTAAAAATAAAATCAACTTGTATTATTGGAGGAGGTATTGCAGGAATGGCTTTAGCAAATACACTTGTAAATAACCAAGTAGAAGTAAAAATCCATGAACGTGAATTACCACATCGTCACAAAGGTTTTGGTTTCCTAATCTTAGATAATGGTGTCGATGCATTAGATGTGCTTGGCTTTGGTTCGAGAGCAAGACAACTTGGAAACCCTATTAATAAATTTATTGCCCTCAATCCTCAAGGTGAACGCGTCATAGAACAAGATATGTATAATTGCCTTGCCCTACGAAGAAAGGACCTTCACAAAATATTATATGAACGCTTACCTAAAGATTGCTTTGAATTTGAATCGTCTTATCAATCAACCATTAAGGATATTTCAAATAAAATCATTGGTATCCAGCTGAAAGATAATCGCAATTGTACCTGTGATATGATTATCGCCTCTGATGGTGTTCGTTCGGAGATTCGACAAGATCTATTTCCGGATGCGCAATTAGAAATAGCAGGTGAAGTGGAAATATTAGGCATGATTGATTATAAGCTACAAGATTTTGAAGCGAATGAGTTTATAAAAGTAATTGATGCCCAACAAAGGATCGGCATGGGTATTCTTCCCTTAGGAAAGAACAGAATCATTTGGTTTGTTCAATACATCAAAGAACAGCAAGAAGAAGTAACATTCGAGGCAGAATCCATTCGTAATTTTTGTTATAAAGCAACAGAACATTTCCCGCGAGATTTTAGAGATGCCATAAGAGCAACTGACTTTAATTTCGTGTTTCAATGGCATTCCACAAGAATGAATCCTTTACCGAAATTTCATCAAGGGAAAGTAATGTTAATGGGTGATGCCGCACATCCCGTTTTACCTTTAACCAGCCAAGGTGCGAATGCTGCTTTAGAGGACGCTATTGCCTTGAAAATGTTACTGACAGAACAAAAGGCAGATGAAAGCATTGAAAGCGTCTACGAAAAATTTTATGATTTACGAATAGAGCGTATCAAACAATATGTTTCAGAAGGCGATGAGCTCCTACAAAACTTAAAAAATATCACCTCCGAACATAATTACGAGGTCCCATTATCCATGCACTAACATGAATCCATTCTTACACGAAAATATAAACTTTGAATATCTTAAATCGCACGCGTTCAACTATCGTTGGGCAGCCGTTGATCCAGATGTAATCCCGCTCACGGCAGCAGATCCCGATTTTCCAGTTGCCTCCGTCATTCGAGATGCAATCCGAAATACCGCCGACACTGGCTACTTCTCCTATGGCTCTGCACATGGCGAACCTGCATTCAAAGAAGCTATTGCACAATGGTATCGTAAAAACTATCATGCAACGATTCAAGCAGAAAATATTCTTCCTGTAAACTCTGCAGCACACGGACTATTCATCGTTGCTTATACTCTATTAAAACAGGGTGATAAAGCGATCATCCCCGACCCTGTCGACTTCCTCTTTAGAAAAGCCGTAGAAGCCGCAGGAGCAACTGCCATTGCACTTCCACTACAAACTAATACAGCACACTTCAATTTAAATGCCGTAGAGGAAGAATTACAACAAGGCGCTAAAGCAATTTTTATTTGCAACCCGAATAACCCTTTGGGCAAACAAATAACCAGTACTCATTTAAACGATCTCATCACGCTCGCGATAAAGTACAACGCTTGGATAGTGAGTGATGAAATTTGGAGTGATATTTATTATGAGACGCCTGTTACTTCTATCATCAATCAAACGCTTCTTGCTTACGATAAAAAAATAGTGGTTTCTGGTATTTCCAAAAACTTTGGTTTAGCCGGACTTCGAATCGGATATATCCTATGCGATAAGCAGGAACATTATCAAAACATTTTTGAGAAATCAGCACATGCAACTACGGCGTTTGGAATTGCTACGCTTTCGCAGATAGCGGGGACAGCTGCGCTAACGCAAGCCGAAGATTGGCTCATCGATTTTAGATCGCACTTAACACAAATGCGCGCAATTGTCTTTAACAGAATTCAGAAAATTCCATTTCTAGAATTAGCCACCGCGCCCGAAGCCACTTATCTAGCCTTTCCACAAATCACGGCTCCGAACTGCGCCTCAGACCACTTGATTAAATACATCCTAGAACATGCGCGCGTCGCCTTGGTACCAGGAGGAAAACAATGGTTTGAAGCCCATTCAGAAGGCTCAATTCGTATCTGTTTCTCAACTTCTGCCAAAGTTTTGGAAGAAGCATTCGACAGAATGCAACACGCAGAAGCGAAAATTCTAGATTCAATTAAGAATGCTTAAATTCGAGCATGCGTTTCTTTTTAAAATCCATACTGCTCATCACGTTACTGCTTCACACGTTCGGAGCTTCTTCACAACGTTGCATAGAACGTAGCTATTTTAAAAGCTATTACTATTCAAGTAAGTTTCTTTGCAAAAAGATTATTCATCCATCGGATAAACTAATCGTTGGTGCTATCGCGACGGCAGGCGCTGAAATGGCCTTGTTCACCTACGACGCCCCTATAAAAACATTTGCGCAAAACTGGAGAACTCCTCAAAGTGATCGAATCACTAAATACATCGAACCGATAGGACGAGGTTACATCCCACTTGGAATCAGTGCTGGAATAGGATTAGTTGGTTGCCTAACGCATAATACAAACGTTACCAATGCAGGATTAGAAAGCTTCAAAGCACTTATAATTACGGATGCTGCTATAGGGATTTTAAAATATTCTATTCAAAGAACGCGTCCTTACGCTACTAACAATCCGTATAATATCCGTAGTATTTTTAACAGCAGAAAAAACACTTCCTTTCCAAGCGGACATACCGCAGATGCTTTTGCAATGGCCACTGCACTCTGCCATTATATTCCCAATAAATACTACCATATACCAATCTATTTGTTGGCTACTGCTGTCGGGTTAAGTCGTATTCACGACAATAAACATTGGGCGAGTGATGTATTTATGGGCGCAGTGATTGGAACTGCCATCACGAAATCAATCTTAATTCCAGAAAAGAAATTTCGTCCACTAATAAATCCTATCTTCTAGGACAATAATTTCATCCAGGCTTCTGCCTTCAGTAACGACTCTTGATATTCCAACTCCGGCACAGAATCAATGGTGATAGCACCTCCTGTCTGCAAACTCAAATATCCCGTGCTTGCGTTATATATTAATGTGCGAATGACTACATTTAAATCAAAATCGCCATCGGGAGAAAGATAACCGATAGAACCGCTAAACCAGCCACGCTTCACTTCTTCAAACTGCTCAATCAACTTCATGGCTTCAATTTTCGGTGCACCAGTCATACTGCCCATTGGAAAAGTATTTTGAAGAATCGTATCGAAGTTAAATTCAGCTTTTACCCGACCCGTAACAGTAGAAATCATTTGATGCACTGTGGCAAAACTATAAATACCGAAAAGCTCTTCTACTTTAATAGATCCCGTTTCACAACAACGCGCTAAATCATTCCGCATAAGATCTACAATCATCACATTCTCGGCGCGCTCCTTTATACATTGTTGCAAATCTTCCTTTTGGCGATTATCTGCCGCTATATCCGACAATCTTCTACGCGTACCTTTTATCGGTTGCGCAATAAGAAGATCGCCTCGTTTGGCTAAAAAACGCTCAGGACTGGCACTTAATAAACAATGCTGCTTCCATTTAAACAAAACACTGAACGGCGCTGCGTTAGTCGCTAACATTCGTTTAAATATTGATAAGGGATCAATACTACAATGCTCAGCGTAGAACTCTTGGCAATAGTTCAACTCATACACACTTCCGCTTCGAATAGCATTTTGTATATTTTCTATATCCTTGAGATATTCATCCTTGGAGGTCCGCAATTTCAAATTTATACTCGATGATTCTTTCTCCGAAAACTTAGTTTCATTTTTTGAAGGATCGATAAAAGCCCATTCATTTAATGACGCATAATCATCAGCATAAATAGACAAATACAATCCATTCAGTCGAAGCACCTTTTTATAGACAAGCCAAAAGCTACCAGGAGTTTCCACATAATCCTGATTGGAAGAAAGCAAACTTGCTTCGTATAAATTTTTTAAATCGTAACTCAGCGCGCAAAAAATATAAGAAGAAGCATGTCGCTCTAAGAACGCCTTTCGCGTTTCACTATTTGACTGTTCCAATTGAATGGAATCTAATACATCATAAGCAATTAAAAAATCAAAAGCACCATACTTATCAATCCCATTCCCTTCAGTTAAAAGACAGCAACAGCTATCAAAAGAAAATGCCCGTTGAAGGGCATTTTCTTTAAGTAATAGTAACTGGTTAGAGTGTATGGTATAAGTTCTAATGTGTTTGGTTTTTAAAGGTTATTACTATTACTAACTCGTAGGTGTGTTTTGTCATTTAGAAATCATCATCATCATCAAAATCATTGAAGATGTTTAGATCCATATCAGCACCGAAATCATCATCATCCATGCCGCCGATCATATCTAAATCATCGTCTACGTTTTTCTTTTTCTTTGCAGGTGCTTTAGCTACACTTTTAGCTGAAGGTTTTGTTTCTTTCTTCGCTGCAGGTTTAGCTGCCTTCACTGCTTTCTTAGTCACTGCTTTTTTAGCTGCCATCGCTCTTTGTTAATTTTGATGATGTAAATTTTCAAAACGTATCGCACACTCGCAAATTTTTAGAAAAATATTTTTTCAACATCCACACGTTCACAAACGTAAACGAAATTTGGAAATTCAAAACTTTTAATTTCTAAAAATCTAAACTTACCAATTCACTAATTGATTTCTATCAGGCCCTGTAGACACAATAGAAATTTTTACATTTGTTTCATTTGTAATGTAATTCATTAGCTCGACTAATTGGTTTGGCAACATCGCCTTCTCTTTAATCGCAGACACATCACTCTTCCATCCTGAAAGCGCTGTATAATGAGGCTTTACAGATACTTGTGTCATATCGAAAGGAATTTGATTTGTCAATACACCCTCAACATCATATTGAGAACAAACATTAATTGTTTCAAACTCATTCAATACGTCAGCCTTGGTAATTACCAACTCAGTCACTCCATTTAAAATAATTGCATAACGCAACGCAACCAAATCAATCCATCCACAACGACGAGGACGACCTGTTGTGCTTCCAAACTCACGTCCTACCTGACGAATATTTTCTCCAACTTCATCTAATAATTCAGTCGGGAATGGACCACTTCCAACTCGCGTGCAATACAATTTAGAAATTCCAATCACATTTTTAATGTGATGAGGAGCGATTCCTAAACCAGTACATGCAGAAGCTGTGATCGTATTTGAAGACGTAACAAATGGATACGTCCCGAAATCAATATCTAACATCGAACCTTGTGCTCCTTCTGCTAAAATCTTTTTACCTGCTAAAATTTGCTCATTCATCCAGTACTCACCATCCACCATAGTAAAGCCACGTAAGTATTCAACCGCATCCATCCACTCTTGCTCTTGTGCAGTAATATCAAATTCATAATCATACTGCTTCACTAAATGAATATGCTTTTGCTTCAAGGCTTCATAGCGACTCATAAATTCTGGCAACAACACATCTCCGATACGTAATCCGTTTCTGCCTGTCTTATCCATGTAAGTTGGTCCGATACCTTTCAAGGTAGAACCAATCTTACCAGCACCCTTGCTTGCTTCAGAAGCCGCATCCAATACACGATGCGTTGGCAAAATTAAATGCGCCTTGCGGGAGATACTCAAGTTCTTCTTCACATCTACACCACTCTCCTTCAAACGCTCACACTCCATACGGAAAGTAATAGGATCCAATACAACCCCATTTCCAATTAAGTTTTGAATATGACCATGCAATACCCCACTAGGAATCGTATGCAATACAATCTTTTTACCATCGACAATCAATGTATGTCCTGCATTCGGGCCGCCCTGAAAGCGTGCCACCACATCATACTTTGGCGCTAAATAATCTACAATTTTACCTTTCCCTTCATCCCCCCATTGCAATCCTAATAAAACGTCAACCATAACTTTTATATTATTTTGTATAAGCAAAAATACGTTAATTCGCATTTGCAATCACAGAAGTTTTCAAGTTATCTACATTTTATGAAACTGACAATTATCAATACCGGGACATTTAAATTGGATGGAGGTGCAATGTTTGGCGTAGTACCTAAAAAAATGTGGAAGTCACTCGTGCCACCCGATGAAAACAATCTATGTACGTGGGCAATGCGTTGTCTCCTTTTAGAATTCGACGACCGAAAAATGCTGATTGATTGCGGTATGGGTAATAAACAAGATGCCAAATTCTTCAGTCATTACGAACCCGATTATTTACCGAGCCTGATGGAAGACCTTAACAATAAAGGTTTTCAGGCAGAAGATATCACTGATATCTTCTTAACGCATTTACATTTCGACCATTGTGGAGGAGCGGTAAATCGTTTAGATGACGGCACTTTGGTACCCGCATTTCCAAACGCTACCTATTGGTGCAATGAAAAACATTGGGATTGGGCCATTAAGCCAAATGCGCGGGAAAAAGCTTCTTTCCTAAAAGAAAACTTCGTCCCACTACAAGAGCACGGCAAAATAAAAATGATCCCTGCCGAAGAACAGTTCTACAAAGCCTTCCCTGGCGTAGAAATATTCTTCGCTTACGGACATACAGAAGCGATGATGATTCCTGTCATTGAAGTAAACGGAAAGAAAGTAGCCTATATGGCCGATCTATTGCCTTCTTATGCACACATTCCTTTGCCGTATGTAATGGGATATGATATGCGACCACTGCTAACACTTGCAGAAAAAGAACTATTCTTGAAGAAAGCTTGTGATGAGAATTGGATTCTTTTCTATGAGCACGACGCCGTTAATGAGTGTGGCACTTTACAAATGACAGAGAAAGGTATTCGCTCCGGCAAATTAATGACGCTTGCTGAAGCCCTTGCGCAATAAGACTAAGGAATCGCTAGATACTTATGCCATTGTAAGGACATACTCCATTGTGTATGCTCTTTAATATACTTAATGATAGCCGGGATTTGTTCCTGGCGGTTATCCCATTCAGGTTGTAAATACAACAAACAATCTTCGTGTACTTGATCTTCAAATGTTTCAGCCCATTTCAAATCGTGTTCATTAAACACAATAACTTTCAATTCGTCGGCCTCTTCTAAAACACTTGCTAAGGCTTTCTTAAACTTTTTAGGAGAAACGCAGATCCAATCAAAATCACCACTCAACTCATATGCTCCGCTGGTTTCTAAATTACATTGAATATGTTTAGCGTGTAAAGCAGCTGTCAACTCCGTTAAGTTATGCATCAAAGGCTCGCCACCAGTGATCACTGCTAAATCAGCGCCGCTATCCACCACCCAAGAAACAATCGTTTCAACAGAATAAATAGGATGTTTCGAAGCGTCCCAACTTTCTTTAGTATC
>JACCDK011221198.1_pt1 | contig 34441 bp, 33 predicted proteins | sample 7445871 | NCBI WGS metagenome assembly JACCDK01 (sample SAMN15323436, study PRJNA562643) | freshwater metagenome | isolation source: river surface water | place: USA:Blue River Watershed | collected 2017-08-15 | reverse complement strand
TATTGATAATCAATAACTTAAAAATCATGAAATTAAATTGTTTAATAATCGAAGACAGCGCTGTTCAGCGAATGATTGTGGCAAGATTAGTTAACAATCATCCACAATTGAATTTGATAGGAGATTTTTCTAACGCCATAGAGGCGCGAAATTGCATGGCAATTCATTCAGTAGATCTTGTTTTTTTAGATATTGAAATGCCTGTAATCAGTGGGTTTTCTTTCTTAGAAGGCCTAAAAGCGAAGCCTCAAGTTATTTTTGTAACCGCCAAAGCAGAATATGCATTAAGAGCATTCGACTACGACGCTACTGACTACCTTCAAAAACCAGTTACATTAAACCGGTTTGAGACAGCCGTAAAACGCGCCTTGCATTTATATTCGCTAGAAAACGAAAACAAAGAAGATTCTGGCGAACATATTTTTATTAAAAGTAATCTCAAGAAATTAAAAATATTCACTGCTAAGATAAAGTGGATTGAGGCTTTTGGAGATTATGTAAAAGTAGTAACCGAAGAAGGGAATAATCTTGTACTTTCTACAATGAAATCATTTGAAGGCAACCTAAGCAAAGAGAAATTTGTAAGAGTACACAAATCTTACATCATTAATATTGACAAAGTAGAGCGCTACAATAGCAAGTTTGCCGAGATTGGTTCTTCTAAAATTCCTTTAAGTAGACATAAAAAAGAAGACTTAATTAAAGCACTCTCCTTTGCGTAGCTCAATAATAATCTACATTGATTGCCACTTTTATTGCCCTATATTGCGGAACTGCTTCAAAACTATTAAGTATTTTTTGAATTGTTTTTTTAGCACTACCCATTGAACTACTTTGAGGAATTTTAATCAAAATAGTTCGAATATATTCATTTCTTATCCTACTAATGGGTGGTTCTTCGGGACCCAAAACAGGTAATGCTAAATTTTGACTCATTACCTGATACAACCACATCGCTCCTTCTTTTAATTTATCAAAATCACGATGCTTCAATGTTAGTTTAACTAGTCTGAAATAAGGTGGGTATTTATATATTTGGCGGTCATACAACTGCTCTTTATACATTCCAATATAATCATTTTTAGTTACTTGCTGTATCGTATTATGATTCGGATTATAGGTTTGAATCACCACTTTTCCTCGTTTTTCTGAACGCCCTGAACGACCCGAAACCTGAGTCATCATTTGAAAACTCCTTTCAAAAGCTCTAAAATCAGGATGATACAACATAGTGTCAGCATTCATAATACCTACCAAACTCACATTATTAAAATCCAAACCTTTCGCTAACATTTGAGTTCCAACTAAAATCTCTATTTCTTGATTTTTAAAACTATCAATGATTTTTTCAAACCCAAACTTAGTTCTGGTGGTATCTTGATCCATTCTTCCTATTTTGGCATTCGGAAAAATAGTAAGCAATTCTTGTTCGATTTGTTCCGTACCAAAGCCTTTTGTAGCCAAATCAATACTCGAACAACTGTGACAATGCGTTGGCTTTGCCATTGAATAGCCACAATAATGACAACGCAACTGATTTTTGTGCTTATGATAAGTCAAACTTACATCACATTGCTGGCATTGCGGTACGTTACCACAAGTAAGGCATTCCATTATAGGCGAATAGCCTCTTCTATTTTGAAATAAAATTACCTGTTCCCCTAATGACAAAGCGGTAGTGATGGCTTCAATTAATGAATCACTAAAATGTCCGGTCATTTTTTTACGGAAGTAACTGTCTTTTAAATCGACTAACTCAATTTCTGGCAACTGAACATTTCCGTAACGTTCCGTAATTTCGACCAAACCATATTTATCTGATTGCGCATTAAAATACGATTCAATACTTGGTGTTGCCGACCCCAGAAGCACTTTAGCCTTATGCGAATTTGCTAAAACTATAGCAGCATCTCGAGCGTGGTACCTGGGTGCAGGATCTACCTGTTTAAAGGTTTGTTCGTGTTCTTCATCAACAATAACCAAACTCAAATTAGAAAAAGGTAAAAACAAGGCCGACCTCGCTCCTATTACTATTTGCGCTTTAGAAGAATGTTCCAGAACTTGTTTCCACAATTCGACACGTTCATTATTGCTGTATTTTGAATGATACACACCTACCTTGTCTCCAAAATAGGCTCGTAAACGACTAACTAACTGTGTGGTTAAAGCAATTTCAGGCAAAAGATACACTACTTGCTTTCCCGTCGCTATTTGTTCTTCGATTAGCTTAATGTAAATTTCCGTCTTTCCACTTGAAGTCACTCCGTGTAATAAACAAACCTCTTTTGATTCAAAACGTTCATTAATTTGATCATATGCTTGCTGTTGTACTACACTCAATTGCAAAGCTGCTTCTTGAGCATTACCGCTAAAATTAATCCTGTCTTCTTGAACAAAGTACTCTTCTAGTATTTCTTTTTCAATCAATGCTTTTACAATTGACGATGTTGAGTCTGCAGCTTCCACTAATTGCTTAACCGAAATTGGCTTTTTCTCTACCGCATTCAACTGAAAATAAGTCAATACAATTTCTCTTTGTTTGGAGGCGCTTTTTAGTGTTTCCAACAATTCACTCAAGCCCGAATTAGAATCATATTGGGAATGCAGTCGCACATAGCGAACTAATTTAGGCTTATACAATTCTTGTACTTCTTCTTGAAGCACTAAAATATTTTTGTCTATCAATTTCTGAACAACAGGGAAAATATTTTTCTTGTTCAAAATAGCCGTAATATCTTGAATACGTAACGAACTTTGTTGCTGTAAGGCTTGATAGATTAAAAACTCCTCATCCGAAAGCAAACTTTCGTCAACTACAACAGATTGTTTTTGCGAAATAATTGTTTCACTTTCTAATAACAAAGCACTCGGCATAGCGCCTCGATACACATCACCAATCGCACACATATAATAGCTCGCAATCCATTGCCAATGTGCAATTTGAAATTCGGTTACAATCGGTTTTTCATCTAGTATTTGATCAATTTCTTTAGCTTCATATAGCGACGGCTCATTTTGATGCTTATCGATAATTAAAGCCGTGTACATTTTACTTTTACCAAAAGGCACTACCACCCTCATTCCATTTTTTACAAAATGAAATTCAGCTTCTGAAACCTTATACGTAAAGGTTTTAGCAAGCGAAAGTGGTAAAATTACTTCGACAAAATACATGTACTGATTATAAATTAATTCACTCGATGCCAATATTGTGTTCTTCCCAATAGCGAAAAACCAATATAACCACGAACCTTAAGTTTATCTTTTGTTTCCAAAGAAAGTGCGCATTTGTACAACTTCCCATTTTTAGGATCCAAGATTTCACCTGAATTGTATTCAGAACCGTCTTTTGACAATCCTTTGATAATGGTTAAGCCCAAAATGGGTTTATTTTTGTCTTCGCCAACACACTTTTGGCACAAACTATTTTTATGAGCCAAATCCAACACTTCAACTACTTTTGCATATATCTTTCCTGACTTAGAAAATACTTCAACGATAGACTTAGCTTCTCCAGTTTCATCATCGATAGTTTTCCATTTCCCAAGAATAGATTGAGAATTCACATTAATTGAGAAGAACACAAACAATAAAAGAACACAAAATTTATACATATTAAAATTGGATTGAGTTATGATAATTGGGCTGCGTTTTGTTTTTTCAATTTGGCAATAGTAGCATTCAATTCGAAACCTAACAAAAGAATCATACAGTTAATCCAAATGTAAAACATCAAAATCAACAAGGTTCCAATTGAACCGTATAGCTCATTGTATTTAGAAAATTTAATTACCCAAATTCCGAAGAAATAAGACGAAATAATAATTAAAATTGTGGTAAAAACAGAACCTATACTAATAAAACGAGGTTTATGAAATTGTTTTGTTCCAAAACGCAACAAAATGGAACTTGTAATTAATATCATCAAAATTACAAATGCATAACGTCCCATTTCTATTAAAGGCACTTGATCATTCAACACATCTTGAATAATCGTTTGTTGGATAATAACCTCAAATATTACGATGGCAGCCACTGTTACAATCAACAAAATAGACAATACCATTGAAATACCCAAAGCCACAACATATTGTCGTAAAAATCCATGTTTTACTATAACGTGTTTAGAAGATTCAAAACCGCTTATGATTCCCGAAATTCCATTGGCCATTAAAAAAATAGACAATACAAATCCTGAAGACAACAAGCCCGAATGACTGTTATTCAAGATATCATTAATAATTTTATAAATCGCATCATAGGTATTAGGAGGCACCCCTTCCTTAACAAATTCCAAAAAATCAGATTGAAACCCTTCAATCGGAATATACGGAATCAAGTTCAAGATAAATAAGGCAAAAGGAAACAAAGCCATAAAGAAACTAAAAGCGACCGCACTAGCGTGATAGGTCAAACCACCCTCAACTATTCCAAGAAGATACAATTCCATCAAATCATACAACGACAAACCTTCTAACCAAGGTAATTTGATTCGTTGTAACACCTGAACTAAATTTTTTAGTATTGGCACTTTTAAAAGCCTACTTTCTATCGCCTTCGACATATTAAAATGCTTTTAAACTTAAATCCATATTAACAACTGAATGTGTCAAAGCCCCTGAAGAAATATAATCCACACCACAATCCGCATAGTGTCGAATGGTAGTTTCATCTATATTTCCTGACGATTCTGTTTGGCATTGATCTCCAATTAAAGCAACTGCTTTTCGAGTATCTTCGTAATTAAAATTATCAATCAAGATACGATGTACCCCATCGCTTTCTAGAATTTCTTTAATTTCATCTAAATCCCGAGCTTCTACTATAATTTTTAAATCTAAATTATTCGCTTTAAGATAGTCTTTGGTTTTGGCTATAGCCAAAGTAATTCCGCCTGCAAAATCAATATGATTGTCTTTCAACATAATCATATCGTATAAAGCGAAACGATGATTTTCACCTCCGCCTATTTTTACTGCCCATTTTTCTGGAGCACGAAACCCTGGAGTAGTTTTACGAGTATCAAGAATTTTGGTTTTGGTCCCTTTTAATAATTGAACGTATTCATTTGTTTTTGTAGCTATAGCCGACATGCGTTGCATAGAATTCAGCACCACACGTTCGGCTTTCAAAATAGATTGTGAACTTCCCGAAACGTGAAAAACCACATCGCCTTTCTTCACAGCTGTACCATCTTCAATAAACGTTTCCAACTGTAAACCAGCATCTACATAATCGAATATCATTTTGGCGAATGCAACTCCTGCAATAATTCCGTCCTCCTTCACTAATAATTTAGCTTTTCCTTTGGCTGAAGCGGGAATACAAGCTAAAGAGCTATAATCACCCGTCCCCACATCTTCACGTATGGCATTGGCAATCAAAAGTTCTAACTCATTTTTGAATTGGGAATCACTAATCATTTTCTTATTTTTTTAAGAATTGCTAAAATAAGATATATTTTGGGGATTAAAAACTTAGTCTTACTCTTTTTCATAAATCTCTATCTTTGCAGTTCAAAATCAGTTCAAATTATGAATATTAAACTCATCGCTATTGGCAAAACGGACAACAAAGCATTGCAATCGTTAATTGACGATTACACCAAACGATTGTCTTTTTACATCAAATTTGAGTTGGATATTATCCCTGATATTAAAAACGTAAAAAACTTATCCGAAAGCCAACAAAAAGAGAAAGAAGGCGAGTTGATTTTAGCTAAAATAACTCCAACAGACCAGCTAATTTTATTGGATGAAAATGGAAAGAATTTTTCAAGCGTTGGTTTTTCAGAAGAGTTACAAAAGAAGATGAACTCCGGCATCAAAACCTTAGTTTTTGTAATTGGTGGCCCTTACGGATTTTCGGATACCGTATACGCTAAAGCGCAAGGAAAAATAGCACTTTCGCTGATGACATTTTCACATCAAATGGTGCGTTTATTCTTTATTGAGCAACTGTATCGCGGATTTACGATTTTAAGAAACGAACCGTATCATCATCAGTAAATTTACGATATACGATTTACGATGTACGATTTTGAGCAGAGTACTAGTAGACGAATTCTTCTTGTAAAACGCTAGACAAATGTAAATTTTGAACAGCAATTTTATATTGAAGATAGTTTCCAAAACTTAAATTCTTATCAAACCCCAAAGTAATTTTACCTGAAATACTTTTTAACTTTTGAAGCGAAAAATCATTTTTTGAAAAATACGCAATGGCTCCCAACTTTGGATTTGTTAATTGATATTTTACTTTCGTAAAAGGCATGAAGGCTAAATTCTTGTGAATACTGTCCGAATAGGAGAAATAATTCTCCGAAGTTTCGCTTTTGTGTGCACTTCCCTCCTTTTTAGCTTGTAATTTGATGATTTCTGGCATCACCAAACTCAACGGCAATCGTTTGTCAATATGAAAAATCCAATTCGTCGAACTAATGGAATTCTTTCTATTTACTTCTACCAAAGTGTCTTTTCCTTTGGTTTTAAAAAACAAATAAATTGGCGAATAATCCTGAACGTCTTTAATAAGAGTTACGTTTGATTTTGGCAACAATATCGTTTCTTTATTTCCACAAGAAAACAGAACAAAAAACAACAACACACTGATGTATTTCATGAATTCATTTTATTAAATAAAGTGACACATTCCACCGCTTCTTTTACATCATGAACACGAAGAATATTCGCTCCTTTCAACAATGAAATCGTATTTAAAGTTGTAGTTCCATTAAGAGATTCAGATGCATTATTATTCAATGTTTTATAAATCATTGATTTTCTTGAAATTCCAACTAAAACTGGCAATTTTAATTGCTGAAATAATTCCATCTTCTGAAGCATTTCATAATTCTGTTCTAGTGTTTTGGCAAAGCCAAATCCAGGATCAACAATCAAATCATTGATGCCTAAACTTCGGGCTACAGCTATTCGTTCTGAAAAATACAAAAGTACTTCTTTGACTACATCTTCATATTGCGTGAGTGTTGACATCGTTTGAGGAGTCCCTCGCATGTGCATCATAATATAAGGTACATTGTACTTGGCTACAACACCTAACATTGCATCATCTAATTTTCCTGCTGAAATATCATTGATTAATGCAGCTCCTTTTTGTATGCAGGCTTCAGCCACTTGAGAGCGAAACGTATCAATTGAAATCAAGATACCTGGAAATTGTTGTACTAATAGTTCAACTACAGGAACAATTCGTGCCATTTCCTCTTCTATAGATACAAATTCAGCATTGGGTTTACTTGAATAGGCGCCAATATCAATAAAAGTAGCCCCTTCTGAAAGCATTTTTTGAACTTGCACTATAATTTCAGTTTCGTTTTTATACTTTCCACCATCAAAAAAAGAATTGGGAGTTAGATTCAGAATTCCCATTACTTTAGGCTTTGATAAATCGATGAGCTGTCCTTTGCAATTAATCGTCATTTCATTCTGGTTTTAAAGACCTTGTTTTTCTTCTTTCAGAAAAATTATTCTTATTTTTGAAAAATTTTGAATACAAATATACATCAATAATGAAGAATACTTCACAAGAATATGATGCCGTTGTTGCGGTATGTCGCTCTTTATTTATCAATAAAATGAAAGATTACGGAAGTGCTTGGCGCATTTTACGCTTGCCATCACTTACCGACCAAATATTTATTAAAGCCCAACGCATCCGAAGTTTACAAGAGAATGAAGTTCGTAAAGTAAACGAAGATGAGTCGGGAGAATTCATCGGTATCATCAACTATTCTATCATGGCATTAATTCAATTGGAATTAGGAATTGCTGACCAACCTGATTTGGATGTCACTAAAGCCACCGAATTGTACGATGCCAAAATCAAGGAAACCAAAGAATTAATGGAAAATAAAAACCATGATTATGGTGAGGCTTGGCGCGATATGCGTGTGAGTTCCTTGACGGATTTGATTTTGCAAAAATTACTTCGCGTAAAGCAAATTGAAGACAACAAGGGAAAAACATTAGTATCAGAAGGTATTGATGCAAATTACCAAGATATGATCAATTATGCCGTTTTTGCATTGATTTTAATGAAATAAAAGCAATCTGTATCTCAAATTCTACATTATGACAAAGCTGAAAAATATACTCACCCAATTTTCCCGAATTTTCGTAGGAATCCTTTTTATTATTTCAGGATTAATTAAATTGAATGATCCTCTAGGCTTCTCTTATAAATTAGCGGAATATTTTGGAGAACCTGTGTTTAACTTACCTTTTTTCGTTCCGTTTTCATTAGCAATAGCTATCTTTTTAGTCATTCTTGAAGTCGTTTTGGGAATTATGCTTTTGTTGGGTTATCGATCAAAACTAACCGTTTGGCTTTTACTGATTCTTATCATTAAATTTACTTTCCTAACTTTCTATTCGGCTTATTTTAATGTGGTAAAAGATTGTGGCTGTTTTGGAGATGCTTTGCATTTAACCCCTTGGCAATCCTTTACAAAAGATGTTGTTTTGTTATTCTTTATTTTGATTTTATTTTTCAATGTCAAATTAATTCAACCTTTATTCAAAGCCAAAATCCAGAATGTTTTAGTCCTTATTAGTATTGGACTATGTAGTTTTATGGCGTATTGGGTATTGCATCATTTACCAATAATTGACTTCAGACCTTTTAAAGTGGGCAACAATATTCAAAAAGGAATGGAAATTCCAGAAGGAGCGCCACAATCGGTTGTAGAAATGACCTTTATCTACAAAGTAAACGGAATAGATACTGAATTTACAGAAAAGGATTTAATGAAAATACCAGCAGGAGCTACTTTTGTGGATAGAAAAGACAAAGTCATTGTAGAAGGGTATGTACCTCCTATTCACGATTTTGCAATGGAAAAAGACGGTGCTGACTATAAAGACGAGTTATTGCAAAATCCAAAATTAATGCTATTTGTTACTTATGATTTGGCTATTGCCAACAAAGAAGGGTTAGCCCAATTAGAACGTCTCAAACAACAAGCTGCCGCCAAAGGATATACAGTTATCGGTATGACGGGTTCTGCACCTGAACAAATAGAAAAAACAAAGAAAGAATTTGGATTCACATTTGATTTTTACTTCTGTGACGCTACCGCTTTAAAAACCATTGAAAGAGCCAATCCAAGTATTGTTATTTTAGAAAAAGGTACTGTAAAACAAAAAGTACATTATAATGATATTGAAGATTTGAAATTATAACTCATTTCATCGTTAATAAGTCGCTTATTTATTAACTATAACGATATTGAAATCAAGTAGTATTCAACCAAAAACAAACTTTCTATTGAGTTTAAATTAACTTTGTAAATATTTATTAAGATGAAAAAATTAGTCGCTTTATTGATTGCTTTTGCAACTTTTTCTTGTACAAGCAACGCACAGAAGAAAACATTTTCAGAAACTGCTTTGTCTGAATCGCTATTAGCAACCGACGGAAGCCAAGTGGCCTTTAAAGATATTATCAAGAAACAAAAAGGAAAAACTACAGTAATTGAAGTTTGGGCGTCTTGGTGCGGAGACTGTGTCAAAGCAATGCCTAAGGTAAAAGAATTACAAGCCAATCACCCAGAAGTAGCTTTTACATTTATCTCGATGGACAAAACATCCGACAAATGGTTAGCTGGAATTGAAAAACACGAATTAAAAGGAGACCATTATATGGCGAATGACCAGATGAAAGGTGTTTTTGGAAAAGCGATAGATTTGGATTGGATTCCAAGATATATTATCCTCGACAAAACAGGAAAAATTGTAGTATACCGAGCTATTGAAACTGATTTCGACCTTATTAATGAGACATTAAACAAATTAAAATAAACTAAAAACTATTAAAATAAATACAACTAAAATGAGAAAAAAGATTGTTGCAGGAAACTGGAAAATGCATAAAAACGCAGAGCAAACAGAAGATTTATTGAATGATTTAATTGCTAAAGTACCTACAGATAGTGCTGCACAAGTTATTGTAGCACCTACTTTTGTAAACCTAGCTTCGGCAGTTGACCATTTAGAATTTACCAATATTGATGTAGCTGCTCAAAACGTTCACCAAGCTGAAAGCGGTGCATTCACTGGAGAGATATCTGCTGATATGTTGAAAAGCATTGGTGTAAACACAGTAATCCTTGGACACTCTGAGCGTAGAGCTATTTTTCACGAAACAGATGCTTTAATCGCAAGCAAAGTAGATGCAGCTTTAGAACACGATATGACTGTTATTTTCTGTTTTGGTGAAGAATTAAAAGACCGTCAATCTAACACTCATTTTAACGTTGTAGAGAATCAATTGAAAGATGGTTTATTCCACATTAGTGCTAACGATTGGGAAAATGTTGTTTTAGCCTACGAGCCTGTTTGGGCTATCGGAACAGGAGAAACTGCTTCTCCAGAACAAGCACAAGAAATGCACGAATTCATCAGAGAAACTGTACGTAAATCTTTTGGAAGTGATGTAGCTGACAATGTTTCTATCCTTTACGGAGGAAGTGTTAAGCCTGAAAATGCAAAAGAAATTTTCTCTAAACCAGATGTTGACGGAGGTCTTATCGGTGGAGCGGCTTTAAAAGCAGATGATTTCGTTGCGATTATCAACGCTATCTAAATTTTACAATTCTAAATTATAAAAAGAGGTTGGTTCATTCAAACCTCTTTTTTTTGTTTTTATTGGTTACAATAAATAAAGAGAAACTGTACCTTTGCAAAAAAAATAAATATGTCAAATAGTTATATCGGATACCATTTTACTATCGAGCCAAAAGAATTAGGTTCAGAAATTCTAATTGCCGAATTAGGCGAAAAAGCATTTGAGAGTTTCACGGAAACGGAAACAGGAATTGATGCTTTTGTTCAAAAAGAATTGTGGGACGATACAATTCTTGACGATGTTTACATTTTACAATCGGAAGAATTTACCATTGACTACACCTACGAAGAAATAGAACAAATCAATTGGAATGAAGAATGGGAAAAAAACTTCGAACCTATTGAGGTAGACGGTAAATGCCATGTTCGCGCTCCTTTTCACCCTAAAACTGAAGCTGAGTTTGATATTGTTATCGAACCTAAAATGAGTTTTGGTACTGGACACCACGAAACTACACACATGATGATTCAGCATCTTTTAGAAATGGAGGTAAAAGGTTTAAAAACCTTAGATATGGGATGCGGAACTGCAATTTTAGCGATTTTAGCGGAGATGAAAGGCGCCCAACCTATTGATGCCATCGATATTGACAATTGGTGTTATTTGAATTCTATAGAAAATGCGGAACGTAACAATTGCGAACACATTAGCGTGTATGAAGGAGATGCAACTTTGCTAAAAGACAAAAAATACGACTTGATCATTGCGAATATCAACCGAAACATACTATTAAATGATATGCAATCGTACGTGGATTGTTTGAACCCTGGAGGAACTATTTTGTTTAGTGGTTTCTACGAAGAAGACATTCCGTTCATTGATGGTTCTTGCACCGAAAAAGGCTTAACTTACATTAAAAAGTTCCAAAGAAACAATTGGGTTTCCTTAAAATATGTAAATTAGTTTTATAATTACCAAAGTACAAAACCTACCCTCAAATGAGTACTAAAGAAAAAGTAAGAGAAAGAGTCAGTTTCAAAGAAGCAACAACAGTAAATAATGAAATTGTTGTTTATAATGATGATGTCAATACTTTTGATCACGTAATTGACACCTTGGTTCGAGTGTGCGACCATACTCCTGAACAAGCCGAGCAATGTTCGCTTATTATTCATTACAACGGGAAATGCACTGTCAAAACTGACGTGTATGACAAACTCAAACCACAATGCATTCAGCTACTGGAAGCTGGATTGAGTGCCGAAATTATCTAGTACTTTACATTTTTTATCATTTCTTCATAAATTTTATAGTTTTATTCTATATTTGATTAAAATTATAGGTATTTATGAAAGAATATGCTACTGTTTTGTTATATGCTATGCCTTTATTTTTGGCATTAATAATTGTCGAAAAATTATACGGCTATTTTAAAGGAGAAAATACAGCTCCTATTATGGATTCTGTATCAAGTATCAGTTCTGGAATCATCAATTCTTTAAAAGATGTATTGGGATTAAGTGTGACGTTACTTTCTTATGAATGGATGGCACCGAAAATCGCACTATTGCATCAAGACACCACAATTCTTGCTTACTGTATTGGTTTTATAGTCATCGATTTTTATGGTTATTGGTCGCATCGATGGTCACATCAAATTAATTTTTTGTGGAACAAACATGCTATTCATCATAGTAGCGAAGAGTTCAATCTGTCTTGTGCTTTACGCCAAAGTGTATCCAGTTTTGTCAACCTATTTACTTTCTTATTAATCCCAGCAGCTTTACTTGGTGTTCCTGCTAAAGTTATAGCCATCACCTTACCTATTCATTTGTTTTTGCAATTTTGGTATCATACCAAACATATTAAAAAGATGGGAATTCTAGAACAAATAATAATTACCCCTTCGCACCATCGAGTGCATCATGCCATTAATCCAGAATACATTGACAAAAATCACGGTCAAATTTTTATTTTTTGGGATAAATTATTCGGAACCTATCAAGAAGAACTAGATACTGTACCTCCTGTTTTTGGAATTACAAGACCTGCACAAACTTGGAATCCGTTCCGAATTAACTTTCAACATCTTTGGCTGTTAATTTGCGATGCTTGGCGAGCGGAGAATTGGAAAGACAAATTGACTATTTGGTTCAAACCAACCGGTTGGCGTCCTAAAAATTTTGAAGAAAAATATCCTGTAACCAAAATTTCGAACGTCTATAATTTCCATAAATATGGAACACAACATTCGAAAACGTTGATGTATTGGTCTGTGGTACAATTATTTGTCACTTTAGGATTAGTAAGCTATTTATACCTTTCTATTGCAAGAATAGACATTCAACATATTTTCGTCTACGGAACTTTTATTTTTATTAGTGTGTATAGTTACACCGAATTAATGGACGCTAACAATTATTCCTTATTCTGGGAAAGTATCCGATTTGCTTTTGGAATTGGGATAATTATTTCTCTCGAAAATTGGTTTAAAATTGACGCTATGATTCCTTTTGGAACCTACTTAATAATGGGATATCTATCTCTTTCTTTAATTATCAACATCTATTTTGTAGGCTCGGGGTTCAAATCTGAAAAATTGGCTTTAGCCTAAATTACAAAACAAAATGAAAAACAAGTTATTCTTATCCATCTACTTAGGTTGTAGTGTTTTTTACTTACTAATCACAGCATTCAACCAAGAAGAAATTGCCCGAGTAGTAAAACCTTTTCTACTTCCTATTTTACTAGTTGCGGTTTATTTTTCAGAAAGCTTTAAAACCAAAAAAATAGTAATGACGGCATTGATCTTCTCATGGATAGGAGATGTGATTTTGCTTTTTGCAGATAAAGGTGAAATCTATTTTATATTAGGACTTGTAGCATTCCTAATTTCCCATCTGTTTTACATTGTACTTTTTAACAAACAAACTATTATTAAGTCTATTAGCAACAAATTAAGTTTTGGAGCCGGAATTGGATTGATTCTAATTTATTTTTCAGTGATGATTGGAACGCTAGGTCCTAAACTAGGTTCGCTTACACTCCCTGTAGTTATCTACGCTGTAGTAATAAGCACTATGCTATATTATGCACTTAAAGGAAGTTATCAATGGAATTCCATTCCGTATAATTCCGTTTTGATAGGTGCTGTGTTTTTTATTAGTTCAGATAGTATTTTGGCTTTTAATAAATTCTACCACCCCATTCCTCAAGCTTCCTTCTCAATAATGATTACTTATTTACTAGCGCAGTATAGTATAGTTTGGGGGATTCTAAACTTAAATCAAAAAAAATAGCATTCTCATTAATACGAAAATGCTATTCTAATAACTTGTATTTATTCTTAATGTGGTAATTTATCTTTTAAAACACCATATAAAACGGCTCCAACTAAAGCCCCGATAAGAACTAAAATTACAGGTAAAATTCCAGCACCTAACAATATAAATATTGGTCCAGGACAAGAACCGACTAATCCCCAGCCTAAACCGAAAAAGATACCACCAATCCAATAACGAGCCGAACCTTTTTCTTTGTCTTTGATCACAATTGTAGCACCATCGATTGCTTTTAATTGATATTTTTTGATGATTTGAATTCCAATTACACCCATTGCAATAGCTACCGAAATAATGCCGTACATGTGAAACGATTGAAATTGGAACATTTCGTAGATACGGTACCAAGACACCGCTTCTGATTTGGTCAAAACAATTCCGAAAATAAAACCTACTATTAAAAATTTAATGAATTTCATAATTAAAAAATTAGAGGTAGTACAAAATGTACCATTATTAATCCGCCGATAAAAAATCCTATAACGGCTTTCAAAGAAGGTAATTGTAGGTTACTCAAGCCTGAAATCGCATGCCCCGAAGTACAGCCTCCTGCATAACGAGAACCGAATCCAATTAAAACCCCACCTATTACTAAAATCAAAATACTTTTAGGAGATTCAAAAGTTTGATTTCCAAAAAGAACATCAGGAGCTAACTTTCCGTTGGGTGCATCGATTCCAAGTGTGGCTAATTGTTCAATAGTCTTTGGATTAATCGACACATTCGTTGGGTCACTCATAAAATGTACTGCCACAAATCCGCCAAGCATAGCGCCTAATACAACAATAAGATTCCATTTATTAGACTTCCAATCAAAATTAAAATAGGTTATTTTTTTCCCTAGTCCTGACATAGAACAAAGTGTCTCTAAATTAGAGGACATGCCGAATTGTTTTCCAAAATAAATTAAGCTCAACATAATCATACCTATTACAAATCCTGAGATATACCAAGGCCATGTTTGAAAAAAGATATCCATAAATTCTATTTTTTGGTAAAAATAACAATTCTATTCTGCAAACAAAAACAATTAATTTAAGCATAATTGTTGTCACAAATTAAAAAGCGTTTAAAGTTCTCTTTATATTTGTATTGGAACTTTTTAAATTAATTTTGTTTTTCAATACATAACCTATTATGAAAAAAATCATATTTGTTTTAAGTATTTCAATTATACTTTGTTCTTGCGTAAGTACAAGATCTACTTTAAAAAATGTAGACGACACTGCGCCTGATTTAGTATTAAATAACAATAATACCTTTGATATCAAATTATTTAGTACCGACAAAAAATACGGATACGACAAAGATTATCCCATTAATATTTTTTATCAAACCAGTAAATCCGATGCTAATCAAGAACGCTTTTTGAATGCTTTGGCTGGGCCAAAAGGAGAGAAAATCACGTATACCAAATTAGAAAGCTGTTGCCCCTTCCCTACTAAAAGAAGTGATATGGGAGCTGGTTTTTTAGTTGTGTACGAACTAAAATGGGAAGGACAAAAAAAACCTGTTGTATTGTATCTAAACATTTACGAAAAAGGAGTGTTGATGGTACCTTTTGGTTTGCGACTAAAAGACAAATAATTCATCATTGCTATTCCTTATTAATTCCAATTAAAAAACGATTCTATGGAAGAATGTATATCAGTATTTGATATGTTAAAAATTGGAGTTGGTCCATCAAGTTCTCATACTCTAGGTCCTTGGCGTGCTGCCGAACGATTTTTGTCTGAACTAAGAAGCGAAAACTTATTAGCTTCAACCGAAAAAATTCAAGTTGATTTGTATGGCTCATTATCATTAACGGGCAAAGGTCATGCTACTGACTTAGCGCTACTTTTAGGTTTGAGCGGTCAAGATCCAGAAACAATTCCAGTTGATGAAATAACAACTATAACTACCCAAATTCAAACACAAAAGTCAATCCGATTAGGAAATGAAAAGTCAATCCCCTTTTTTCCTGAAAGTGAAATTATTTTCAATAAAAAATTTCTTCCTTTTCATGCTAATGGTATCCGATTTACTGCTTTAATAAATAACAATACATCGTACCAAGCCACTTATTACTCTATAGGTGGTGGGTTTGTTGTGAAAGAAGAGCGAATTAATGCCAAAAAGAAAAAAGTATTAAAATGCGCTTTCCCTTTTCCAATTAAAAAAGCCACTGAATTATTGGCTTACACTCTTCAAGAAAATAAGACAATTTCAGAGATTGTTTTTGAAAACGAAAAATCAATGCGTTCCGAAGATCAAATTCATAATGAACTGCTACGTATTTGGAATACGATGTTGGAATGCATGTACATTGGCTGTCATTCGGAAGGAATACTACCTGGCAGATTGCATGTTAGACGAAGAGCTTTTGATATGCATCAAGATTTGATTGGATTATCCAATTATAATTCACCTCAAACTTGGTTAGAACAAATCCGAAAAACAGAGGTTAAATTTCGCCAAATTTTAAAATGGGTGAGTTGTTTTGCTTTGGCAGTTAATGAAGTAAATGCATCTTTAGGCCGTGTTGTTACGGCACCAACCAATGGTAGTGCTGGAGTAATTCCTGCAGTATTAATGTACTATTTAGTAATCGAAAACCACCAAGGTGGAGCAAAAGAAATCAAACAATTTTTGATGGTAGCAGGTGAAATTGGTAGTATTTTCAAAAAAGGATCTACAATCTCAGCTGCTATGGGAGGCTGTCAAGCAGAAATAGGTGTTTCATCAGCTATGGCAGCTGCGGCTTTGTGTGAACTAATGGGCGGAAGTCCTAGCCAAGTATTGATAGCGGCCGAAATTGCTATGGAACATCATTTAGGACTAACCTGTGATCCCGTAGGAGGTTTGGTTCAAATTCCTTGTATTGAACGAAATACTATGGGGGCTATCAAAGCAATTAATGCTGCCGAATTAGCATTGGCTACCGACCCAAAAAATGTAAAAGTGCCTTTAGATAAAGTAGTAGATACTATGTGGCAAACCGCTAAGGATATGAACTCAAAATACAAAGAAACCTCAGAAGGAGGATTAGCAGTAGCGGTAAATATGGCCGATTGTTAATCTATTTTTTTCTTGTATCGATGATATAAATAATCTTCCAATGGTTGTTTTCTTTAAATAAAGTAAAAGCATTTACTCCTCTATGGCTTATTTTACCATTGAAGTAAAACTCATACGGTGTCCAGACATGAGCCATTGCTCCATCAACTTGAATAGTATAATCCAATAGCTTTTCTTCGAAAAGAGTGGCGACTGGAATAGTTGCAATGGAATGATAAAAATCTTTTGGATTTTCATTAATTAATTTAGTTCCTTGTGTATTCGAAATTACCGATTGTAAAATCATTTGATTGGAACAAACTGATTGCATTACAACCGAATCTTTAGCATGAAACCCTTGAAAAAAAGTTTCAATAACATTTTTGACTTCTTGATTTTGCGAGTAGACAGATCCTGTTATGAACAACAAAAACCCAAATAGTATTTTTTTCATGTTACGAATTTAAATAAACTTATTGTTACAAATAATATTAATCAGCGATTTTGAGTTAAAAAAATTACATTTTATTACCTTTACCGCAATTAAATACATTACTATGTCAGTCGCAAAAAAAGATTACAAAAGAATTACTACCAAGTCATTGATTGAGATGAAAGCCAATGGCGAAAAAATTTCAATGCTTACTGCCTATGATTATACTATGGCAAAAATAGTAGATTCTGCTGGGGTAGATGTAATTCTTGTGGGAGATTCTGCATCCAATGTTATGGCAGGACATGAAACTACTTTGCCTATTACTCTTGACCAAATGATATACCACGCTTCCTCAGTAGTTCGTGCTATTGAACGCGCATTAGTTGTGGTCGATTTACCTTTTGGAAGTTACCAATCGGATTCAAAAGAAGCCTTGCGTTCTGCTATACGAATTATGAAAGAAAGTGGTGGACACGCTGTAAAATTAGAAGGTGGTAGCGAGATTAAAGATTCTATCAAAAAAATATTAAACGCAGGAATTCCTGTTATGGGGCATTTGGGCTTAACCCCACAATCCATTTATAAATTCGGAACGTATACCGTTCGTGCCAAAGAAGATGCAGAAGCGGAACAATTAATGGAAGACGCAAAACTTTTGGAAAGCCTAGGCTGTTTTGCTATAGTTTTAGAAAAAATCCCTGCACATTTAGCCGAAAAAGTAGCTCAAAGCGTTTCTATTCCTGTAATTGGAATTGGTGCTGGTGGAGGTGTTGACGGACAAGTATTGGTTATCCATGATATGTTAGGAATGAACAATGAATTCAGCCCTCGTTTCTTAAGACGCTATTTGAATTTGTACGAAGGAATGACTTCGGCTATAAGCCAATATGTAGAAGATGTAAAATCAACTGATTTCCCTAATGCCAATGAACAATATTAGTGACTCGTAAATAGTGATTAGTGTGTTCTATTAATAATATTAATTTATTACTATTTTATTTTGGGAAAAATTATTTCAACCAAGGATAACCTTCAAGTGCTTCACGAAGACAATCATCTCATCGTAGTCAATAAGCGCGTTGGTGATATCGTTCAAGGAGATAAAACGGGAGACAAACCACTTAGCGAAATTGTCAAAGAATACATAAAAGCAAAATACAACAAACCGGGAGAAGTGTTTTTAGGCGTAGTGCATCGTTTGGATAGACCCACAACTGGTATCGTAATTTTTGCAAGAACGAGTAAAGCGTTGTCCAGAATGAATGAGCTTTTTAGTAATCGAGAAACTCAAAAAACCTATTGGGCTGTTGTAAAAAACAAACCTGAAAAATCTCAAGACAAGCTAGTTCATTACCTCAAAAGGAATGAAAAAAATAATACTTCCAAAGCACACTTAAAAGAAGTACCTGATAGTAAATTAGCTAGTTTGGATTACCAAATTATTAAAGAGTTAACCAATTATACCGCTTTAGAAATTCATCTTCATACAGGAAGACATCACCAAATTAGAGCGCAATTGGCTGCAATTGGTTCTCCTATTAAAGGGGATTTGAAATACGGTTTTGACCGAAGTAACCCTGATGGAGGAATTCATTTACATGCCAGAAAACTGAGTTTTACTCACCCTGTTTCCAAAGAAGCTTTAACCATAATTGCTCCTACTCCCGATGATGTTATTTGGAATGCCATTTAATTTTAATCACTAAATGGTATTTTATTCCATTTTAAAATTTAAATTGCATAGCATTTTAAGTAGTATTGAAACATGAATTACAAAAGCAACATTGGTTACCGCAAAGAAATTCTGACTCGTTTGTTGAGTACTATCATTTCGTATGAAAATGAAATTGTAAAGGCATTACAAGAGGATTTTAGCAAGCCTGCTTTTGAATCTGTAGTTACCGAAACGAGTTATGTTATCTCTGATTTAAAATACACTATTAAAAATTTATCCCGTTGGGCAAAACCAAAAAAAGTTTTCCCTTTTGTATTAAACATTCCTTCTTCAGATACCATTTACAAAGAACCCTACGGAAAAGTATTAGTAATTGCACCTTGGAATTACCCTTTTCAATTGGCACTTTGTCCTTTAATAGCAGCTGTTGCAGCAGGAAATCAAATAGTTTTAAAACCTTCAGAGTTAACACCCAAAACCGCCGAAATTATCGAAACTATCCTTAGTAAAACGTTCCCAACCCATCATGTGGAAGTAGTACAAGGTGGTGTTGAAATAACAAGTCGTTTACTAGAACAACGTTGGGATTATATTTTTTTTACGGGTAGTGTAGCAGTTGGTAAAATCATTGCAAAAGCAGCTGCGAAAAACTTAACTCCCGTTACTTTAGAATTAGGAGGTAAAAACCCTTGTATTGTTGATGAAACCGCTAATTTAAGATTGGCAGCCAAACGAATCGTTTGGGGAAAATTCATCAATGCTGGACAAACTTGTATAGCACCGGATTATATTTTGGTTCATAAAAATAGTAAATCGTATTTTATCCAATTTTTAAAAGAGGAGATTACCAAAGCTTATGGTGAAAATCCTGAACTTTCTCCAGATTTTGCTCGAATAATCAATACTAAAAACTGGTCCCGTTTAGTCGAAATGATTGAGGATACTAAAGTTCTTTTTGGTGGTAAATACACTAGTGAAACCCATTACATCTCTCCTACTCTAATTGAGGAAAATAATATTGATAGTTTAATTATGCAGGATGAGATATTTGGTCCATTATTACCCATTCTGACCTATGAAGAGGAAACTGAAATCGATAGTATTATTTCAAAATACGAAAAACCTTTGGCTTTGTATATTTTCAGCGAGAGAAGATCATTCTGTAACAACATAATTGCTACACATTCTTTTGGAGGAGGCTGTATTAACGACACTATGATTCATTTCTCTAATAAGCAATTGCCTTTTGGAGGTGTTGGAAATAGTGGCATTGGGGCTTACCATGGAAAGTTAAGTTTTGATATTTTTTCGCACCATAAGGGAGTAGTCAAAAAAGCAACTTGGATAGACTTACCGTTACGATATGCACCTTATAAAGATAAATTAGCATCAGTAAAGAAAATATTAAATTGGCTGTAAGCCAAAAAATAATCAATGAATTAACTAAAGAATGGAAACAATCAATCAAAAAATTGCACACTTACAAGCAAATGGGTACGAATTAAAATTTGAAGAGGTATTCAATAAAGCTTTTGAAAACTATAAAAAAATAGCACTTTATGCAGGTTTAGCTATTTTGGTTTTTGGTTTTCTTTTCATTTTTCTTGCGGCTATTGGAGTAGTTAGTTTTGTAGGCGCGGAGCATTTGAATGAAAATACGATAAAACAATTTGAAGCTAAAATGCTAAAACAAGAATACCTTGGTTACCAATTTATAGCTGTATTAGCTATCAATAGCCTTTTTAGCCCAATTAGTGCAGGCTTTTTAAAAATGGCTGAATCTGCTGATAAAGACATGGAATTTAAAATGCGTCAATTTTTCTCTTTTTACAAATGGACGTATTTCAAAGAATTATTTGTTGCTACTTTTATCATTACTCTTTTGAGTACTGGAATCGATAGTGCATTAACTTTCTATAAAATTCCTGTATTAGGAGGAATTATTTCTTTCGCAATCGGAATATTTACTGTTTTGAGTACCCCTTTAATTATTTTTGGCAAACAAAAAGCGATTGCAGCTATAAAAGCAAGTATCAGTTTAACTAGCTCACAATTTCTAATGCTATTTCTACTTTTATTTGTTGCCTTTTTAGGATCATTAGTAGGTTTGATTGGCTTTTGCATCGGTGTTCTTTTTACTATACCTTTCAATATGTCAATGCAATACGCTATCTATGATACAGTTATTGGTATCGAAAATGAAGAAATTGTTGTTCCCGAATCAGAAGAAAACTAACCCAACCAACCGTCTCTATCTAAACTTCGGTATTGTATCGCTTCGGCAATATGATGGGATGCTACTTTTTCAGTAGCTTCTAAATCAGCAATTGTTCGGGCTACTTTCAAAATTCGGTCATACGCTCGAGCGGAAAGATTCAATCGTTCCATTGCGTTTTTCAGTAATTCTTTAGAAGGTTCATCCAATGCACAAAATTCTCTAATCTGTTTGGTACTCATTTGAGCATTGTAATGAATGGTTGTAATCAATTCAAAACGAGCCGACTGTATTTCGCGAGCATTAGTTACTCTTTTCCTAATATCGACACTACTTTCTGCTTTTCTGTCGTCTGATAATTTATCAAATGGAACGGGTGTTACTTCAATATGAATGTCAATTCGGTCTAATAATGGTCCGGATATTTTATTCATATACCGTTGCATTTCGTGGGGAGAAGAAGTTTGAGGAGCATCCGGATCATTGAAAAAACCACTCGGACTCGGATTCATACTCGCTACCAACATAAACGAAGATGGATAGGTAACCGTGAATTTAGCTCGTGAAATAGTCACTTCTCTGTCTTCTAAAGGTTGTCGCATTACTTCGAGTACATCGCGCTTAAACTCTGGCAATTCATCCAAGAAAAGAACCCCATTATGTGCCATCGAAATCTCTCCAGGCTGTGGATAACTCCCGCCGCCGACAAGAGCCACGTTTGAGATCGTATGGTGCGGACTACGAAACGGACGCTGGTTCATCAACCCAACTTCTTTTAATTTTCCAGCAACACTATGAATTTTAGTAGTTTCTAAAGCTTCGCGCAAAGTCATGGGTGGTAAAATACTCGGTAATCGTTTGGCCAACATAGTTTTTCCAGCGCCTGGTGGCCCAATCAAAATGATATTATGCCCACCCGCTGCAGCAATCTCCATACAACGTTTAATACTCTCTTGCCCTTTCACATCCGAAAAATCAAACTCTGGAAAATCTAAAGTTTTATAAAATTCGGCTCTAGTATCAATTGTAGTGGGTTCTATAGTTCCTTTGCCTTCAAAAAAATCAATTACTTCTTGGAGATTTTCCACACCATACACGTCTAAGTCAGAGACAATAGCGGCTTCTTTTACATTTTGCTTGGGCAAAAAGAATCCTTTAAATCCTTCTTCCTTGGCTTTTATTGCTATAGGCAGGGCACCTCGAATAGGCTGTAAACTTCCATCAAGAGACAATTCGCCCATAATTATGTACCGCTCAATTTCATCTCCTTTAATTTGAGAGGAGGCGATTAGAATCCCAATAGCTAAAGTCAAATCATAAGCAGAACCTTCTTTGCGCAAATCGGCAGGAGCCATATTAATGGTAATTTTTTTTCCTGGTAAAGCATAACCATTATTCTTCAATGCAGCAGCAATTCGATAACTACTTTCTTTAATGGCATTATCAGGTAAACCTACTAAATGGTAGCCTATTCCTTTGTCTATATTTACTTCAACTGTAATCGTAGTTGCTTCAACCCCAAAAACAGCACTTCCAAAAACTTTTGTCAACATATAAAATCAATCTTTTTTCTAAAAATAAATAAAAAGCTGATACGTTTAGTAAAAAAATCGATTTATATTTTAAATTTTACTTATAATTTAAAATATAATTACGTAGTAGTTCAAACGAATGTTAAAATTTAATATGAATCCGAATTAATTCTAATTATTATTACATTTAAACAATATTTAAAAATTTGTTATGAAAAAAATATTCCTTTTACTCTTTTTGTTATTAATAACAAACAAAACATTTTCACAAATTTATTTTCCTAATAATGAAAGTGTTCAAAACAGAAATCAAAATTTTACTGCATTTATCAATGCAAAAATCTATGTTACACCCACTCAAATAATCAACAAAGGAACACTTTTAATTCAAAAGGGGAAAGTAATTAGTGCAGGAACAACAATTCCTATTCCTAAAAACACAATTGTGGTTAATTTGGACGGTAAAACAATTTATCCTTCATTTATAGATTTATACACCAGTTTTGGTATTGAAAAACCAAAAAGTACTTCTCCAATGTCAAGAGGCCAATTGTATGATACAAAACGAGCAGGGTATTATTGGAATGAAAATATTCGTTCTGAAGTGAATGCTTTTGAGAATTACAAATACGACACATCAAAAGCCGAAGAATTTCTAAAATCTGGATTTGGTGTTGTAGGTACACACGTTCAAGATGGTATTGCAAGAGGTACAGGAACTTTAATAGCATTAAACAATTTTGACAATAGCAAACGTCTATTAGCTAATAAAATTACCAATCATTTTGGATTTACACGAAGTGCATTAACTACACAATCATATCCAAGTTCATTAATGGGAATGATGGCACTAATTCGTCAAATGTATTTTGATATGGATTGGTACAAAAAAGGAAATTCAGAAACCAAAGACATTTCACTTGAAGCTTTAATTGAGAATCAAAATTTAGTTCAGTTATTTGCCTCTGAAGACAAATTAAATAGTTTACGTGCTTCAAAAATTGCAAAAGAATTTGGCATCAACTATATTCTAAAAGGAAGCGGAAATGAATTTGAACGAATAGACGAAATTAAAAAAACGAATGCTAAATTTATCATTCCTGTCAACTTCCCTGAAGCGTATGATGTATCTGATCCAATTCAGGCCAATCAAATGGAATTAAAAGATTTTCGCTTTTGGAACCAAGCACCTACTAACCCAAAAGTATTAGCTGATAACGGAATCGTATTTGCATTAACCACCGATAATTTAAAGAAAACAGAGAATTTCAGAACCAATTTGCTAAAAGCGGTTCAATATGGTTTTAATGCAACAAAAGCTTTAGAAGCGTTGACAACAATTCCTGCTTCAATTATTGGTAAAAGCAATGAAATTGGAACATTGAACAACGGTAGCTACGCCAATTTCATCATCACTTCAGGTGATTATTTTGACAAAAAAACAGTTATCTATGAAAACTGGGTACAAGGAAGTCGCTTTGTAGTCAATGATATGACTACAAAAGACATTCGCGGCAATTATGATTTAGTCATTAATAATGAAACTTTTAAATGGAAGATTAGTGGCGAAATGACGAGTCCAAAGTCAGAGATTACAACTGCTGATAATAAAAAATTAAATTCCAAAATCACAATTGCTAATCAATGGTTGACTACTATTATTAAACCATCCGATTCATTAAAAACTAATTTTACTAGACTTAGTACTTATTTAAGATCAACACCTAATTTAGGAGGAAAAGCAATTATTAAAGATGGAAAAGAAGTGAGCTGGACAGCAACTAAAACATCCGAATTCAAAGCTGATCCAGAAGATAAAAAAGAAGAAAAATTAAATCCAGTTCAACCTGTCACTTTCCCGAATGTAGCTTTTGGTAACGAACAAAAATTAGCAACTCAAAATTTATTGTTTAAAAATGCTACTATCTGGACTAATGAAAAGGAAGGTATTTTAGAAAATACCGATGTATTAATTAAAGAAGGAAAAATAGCTGCTATTGGAAAAAATCTTTCTGACCCAAAAGCAACAGTTATTGATGCTAAAGGCAAACATCTTACTAGTGGTATTATTGATGAACATTCACATATTGCTATTTCTAGAGGAGTTAACGAAGGAGGACACAATTCAAGTGCAGAGGTAACTATACAAGATGTAGTCAATTCAGAAGATCCTAATATTTATAGAGATTTAGCAGGTGGAGTAACAATTTCTCAATTGCTACACGGTTCTGCAAACCCTATCGGAGGACGTTCGGCTATTGTGAAATGGAAATGGGGACTTTCGCCAGACGAAATGTTATACAAAAACCAACCAAAATTCATCAAATTTGCTTTGGGAGAAAATGTAAAACAATCGAATTGGGGCAATATCAACCCTACCCGATTCCCTCAAACAAGAATGGGTGTTGAACAAGTTTTTACCGATTACTTCCAACGCGCAAAAGAATACGATTTGGCTTGGAAAAACTACAATAGTTCTAAAAAAGGAAAAGCACCAAGAGTAGACCTAGAATTACAAACTTTGGCTGAAATATTGAATCAAGAACGTTTTATCACGTGTCACTCTTATGTACAATCTGAAATTTTAATGTTGATGAATGTAGCCGAAAAATTTAATTTTAGAGTAAACACTTTTACTCATATTTTAGAAGGATACAAAGTAGCTGATAAAATGAAAGAACACGGTGTAGGTGCGTCTACATTTTCGGATTGGTGGGCATATAAATTCGAAGTAAATGACGCTATCCCGTTCAATGGACCTATTATGCATAATAAAGGTATTGTTGTAGCCTATAATTCAGACGATGCAGAAATGTCAAGACGATTGAATCAAGAAGCTGCTAAAGCGGTAAAATATGGCAATATCTCTGAAGAAGAAGCTTGGAAATTTGTCACATTAAATCCAGCAAAACTATTGCATATCGATGACAAAGTAGGAAGTATAAAAATTGGTAAGGATGCCGATGTGGTGCTTTGGAATACCAATCCTTTATCTATTTATGCTAAAGCTGAAAAAACAATTATTGAAGGTGTAGTTTACTTTGATTCACAAAGAGATGAAGAACAACGAAAAGCGATTGCCAAAGAAAGAAGTGTTTTAATTGGTCAATTATTAGAAGAGAAAAACAAAGGAATGATTACACAAGAACCTAAAAAAGCAGAACGAACAGAATACCATTGTGACACAATGGAATACTAATTTAGGTTCATTTATTCATTTAAATTAATTATTACAATTATGATACATAAAAAAATAGTTTACTTAACAATAGCCCTAGGACTATCATTGGTAAGTACAGCACAACAAACTCCAGCACCAAAACAACAAAAATCCGTATTGATTATAAATGCGAAAGCACACATTGGAAACGGAACCGTTTTAGATAATAGTGCTATTGGTTTTAAAAACGGAAAAATTGATTTAGTATCCAATGATAAGAATATTGCCATTTCAAACTATGAAACCGTAATTGATGCCAAAGGCAAGGAAGTCTATCCTGGATTTATTGCGCCTAACTCTACTCTTGGATTAGTCGAAATAGATGCTGTAAAATCGTCTGACGACGAATCTGAAATAGGAACCTATAATCCACATGTTAGAAGTTTGATTGCTTATACAGCTGATTCAAAAGTTATTGAAACGGTAAGACCTAACGGAATTTTAATGGCGCAAATTACTCCTAGAGGTGGAATAATTTCTGGAACTTCATCAATTGTACAATTAGATGCTTGGCATTGGAGTGATGCTGTGGTGAAAGAAAATGATGGAATTCATATGGAATTTCCTTCTAGTTTTAAACGAAGTGGCTCTTGGTTTGAACCTGGTACTATTGAAGCTAATAAAGAATATACAAACCAAATTCAAGAAATAAATACATTTTTCACTAATGCAAAAGCATACAATACTACTCCCGCTAAAGAGCGAAATTTAATTTTTGAAGCTACTAAAGGACTATTTAACGGTGAACAAACTTTATTTATTCATGCTGGTGAAGAAAAACAAATGATAGATGCAATTCAACTAGCCAAAAACAATGGTATTGAGAAAATTGTAATTGTTGGCGGATATGAAGCTTATAAAATTGGAAATTATCTTAAAGACAATCACATAGGAGTTTTGCTAAAACGCGTTCATGAAATGCCTGAAAATGATGACGATGATGTTGACTTACCATTTAAACTAGCTAAATTACTTACTGACCAGGGAGTTGTAGTGGGTTTAGAAAATAGCGGAGCACATGAACGAATGGGAACAAGAAATTTACCTTTTCTTGCTGGTACTTGTGCAGCTTATGGATTAGGAAAAGAACAAGCCTTACAATTGATCACTTCAAATACTGCTAAAATACTGGGTATTGACACTTTTTGCGGAACATTAGAAGTTGGGAAAGATGCTACTTTATTTATTTCAGAGGGAGATGCTTTAGACATGAGAACAAATAAACTCACCACTGCTTTCATTCAAGGAAGATCAATTAGTTTAGAAACACATCAAACTAAATTAAATGATCGGTATAAAACCAAATTCAACCAAAAATAATCTTCTTTAATTACTCATAAGATTAAAAAGGCCAATTACTAGTTGTAATTGGCCTTTTTAAATTACTAAACAGCTGAAAAAACTACTTATTTACTTATAAACATGAAAAATAAGATTATCAAATTCAAAATATCAGTTTAAAATTACGTTAAACCCTAAAAAATTACAGGTGTAATTTAATTATTTCATAAAAATTTATAATTACCCCCTATTTTTTTATGGGTCAATGTGATATTTTTATACTTTTATCAAAAATTTAAAATTAAAAGTTATGCGTAAAATTGTTTTAAGTGTGATTCTGATCACTGTTTTGGGACTTACTTTTTTCTCAAATTATTTTGTTGTTGAGTCAGCAAAACTAGGGGCTCATATTGTTGAATTAAAATTAGATACCGGAGACACAGCATGGATGATTGTTGCATCTGCTTTGGTATTAATTATGACTCCTGCATTAGGGTTTTTCTACGGAGGAATGGTAGGAAAGAAAAATGTAATTAGTACGATGTTACAAAGTTTTATGGCTATGGTAATCGTAACTGTATTGTGGGTACTAGTTGGATTTGGATTATGCTTTGGGCCATCTATAGGAAGAATCATTGGAGATCCTACTTCAAATATGTTATTTAATGGAGTAAGCGCTAATACAGCTTGGGAACTAGCACCAACTATTCCTTTGCTTTTATTTGCTTTCTTTCAGGCTAAATTTGCCATCATCACACCAGCATTAATTACAGGAGCTTTTGCAGAGCGTATTCGTTTCTGGGCTTACTTATTATTTATGGTGTTATTTATATTAGTAATTTATGCTCCATTGTGCCACATGACTTGGCATCCTGATGGATTATTCTTCAAAATGGGAGTTCTTGACTTCGCTGGTGGAACTGTAGTACACATGAGTGCTGGTTGGGCTGCTTTAGCTGGCGCTATCTTCTTAGGAAAAAGAAAAGTTCAAAAAGTAAACCCAGCTCGTATTACTTATGTATTATTAGGAACTGGTTTATTATGGTTTGGTTGGTTTGGCTTCAATGCAGGATCAGCTGTAGGATCTAACGGACTTGCTGCTCAAGCATTAGGAACTACTACAGTTGCTGCTGCTGCTGCTGCAATGGCTTGGGTATTCTTAGATAAAATTTTAGGTCATAAATTATCTGCAATGGGAGCTTGTATTGGTGCAGTTGTTGGTTTAGTTGCCATCACTCCTGCTGCTGGGTTTGTAAGCATTCCTCACGCAATCACTATAGGTATTATTGCTAGTATCATCAGTAACTTTATGGTAATGAAATTCCCTAAAGGAAAAATTGACGATGCTTTAGATGTATTTGCTTGTCACGGTGTTGGTGGTATGGTAGGTATGTTATTAACAGGGGTATTTGCTTCTAAAGCAATTAACCCAATTGTTGGCGACAATCAAGGATTAATCTTTGGTGATGCTACTTTGTTCTTAACCCAATTAAAAGCACTTGTATTAGTATCTATCTTTGCTTTCTCTGCTTCTTATGCTTTATTCTTTATTGTAAACAAAATTACTCCTCTAAGAGTTAGTGAAGACAAAGAAGAATTAGGATTAGATATTACTCAACACGGAGAATTTCTATAATAGTTACTCCACTTGATATTTTTTTTAAAACACCCTAAATTTTAGGGTGTTTTTTTATGCACAAAAAAACCGCAAATTATACAACTTGCGGTTTATCTATTTTAGAGATTCTTTTATTATTTCTTGAAGTTCGAAAGACCTTCTTTTAACCACGATTCATATTCTTCTATACCAACAAAACTAATAGTAGGCTGTTTTAAATTCAAACTAGTTCCTTCTAAATCAGTCAAAACATACAAAGGCTGTGTATTCGTTTTGTATTTCGAAATCATAAAGTCGGTCCATTTATCACCAATAGTTTCAATACTTGCTCCTGTTGTTTTAGAAATCAACTGGTCGCTTTTAGGCAACTCTCTTTTATCATCAACATACAAAGAAATCACAACTACTTGATTTTTTAAAATTGTCAAAATACGTTCATCAGACCAAACATTATTTTCCATTTTACGACAATTAACACAGGCATGACCCGTAAAGTCCAACATAATCGGCTTGTTTACTGTTTTTGCATAAGCCAATCCTTTGTCATAATCATCAAAAACTACAATTTGATGCGGTCCGAGTTTAGCTCCCTCTGGCAAAGTTGAAACAGATGAACTAGAATTAACCGAGCTTGCTCCTATTCCTAAAGGACTTTCACTGTATTCCATTGGTGGCGGAAAAGCATTGATTAGTTGCAAAGGCGCTCCCCACAATCCCGGAATCATATATATCGTAAATGACAACACCACCAAACCTAAAGACAATCGCCCAACTGAAATATGTGTCATCGGACTATCGTGTGGCAACGTAATTTTTCCAAATAAATACAAGGCTAACGTACCAAAAATAGCAATCCAAATAGCTAAAAACACTTCTCTTTCTAGCAAATGTAATTGTAAAACCAAATCGGCATTGGATAAGAATTTAAAGGCTAAAGCCAATTCTAAAAAGCCTAAAACTACTTTAACCGTATTCAACCATCCTCCTGATTTTGGTAACGAATTTAACCAGCCCGGAAATAGTGCAAACAACATAAACGGCAAGGCTAATGCCAATGAAAATCCTAACATTCCAACAATTGGAGCAATTCCGCCTTTAGAAGCCGCTTGTACTAATAAGGTTCCTACAATAGGACCTGTACATGAAAAAGAAACGATTGCTAACGCCAAAGCCATGAACAAAATACCTATCATACCTCCTCTATCGGCTTGACTATCGACTTTATTTGCCCAAGAATTAGGCAACATAATTTCAAAAGCTCCTAAAAATGAAGCAGCAAAAACTACTAACAAAATAAAGAAAAACAAATTGAACCAAACATTAGTTGAAAGTGCATTCAAGGCATCAGCTCCAAAAAGCCAAGTTACCAAAACCCCTAACAATACATAAATCACAATAATCGAAACCCCATAAAAAATAGCATTTCGAACGCCAGCGCCCTTTGACTTACTTTGTTTGGTAAAAAAACTTACCGTCATTGGAATCATAGGGAACACACAAGGAGTTAATAAAGCTGCGAATCCAGAGAAAAATGCAATAATAAAAATGGAAAGCAATCCTTTTTCTGGTTCTGTTACAGGTGTTGTTGCAGTAGATTGAACAGTTGCTGAATTTTCTTTATTTACAACTTCATCTGACGCAACAACAGCTGTTGTTTTTACCGAATCCTGAACTGACACAACATTTTCAACCTCTTTTGATTGAGAAGGAATTACGAATGTAAAATTCTTTTCTAAATTGATACAAGCGTCTTTACACACTTGATAATTCAAACTTACTTCTACTTTTGCGAGTTTCGGATTTATCACATGAATCTCTTGTATCAATTGCGCTTTTTTCTCAAAAAAAGTTTCATTGACTTCAAATATATCATTGTAAGCCGTTTTCGTTTTACTTTCTTTTGTTTTGCCAATCAATTCAAAATTGCCTTTTTGATTTTTAAAAAGCACTTCCAATGGCAGCGAACCTCCTTCAGCTGTGAATTGCGAATACAAATGCCAACCAGTATCAATCACTCCATTAAAAGTAAGCACATAGTATCCATCTGATTTTTTCTCAATTTGAGTGGTCCATTTTACTGGATTCAACAGCTGTGCATTTCCTTTGGCGAAAGCCAATACCATCACTAATAAAACAACTATTTTTTTCATTATTCGATTGCTATTTTTAGTATTTTTTTTGTTTTTGAATCTATTTTAAATCGTTCGTCTTGTCTAATTCCAACAACCCAAACTACTTGACTTTCAGAACACAAAAGCCAAACATTTTCTTTCTCAATCAAGGACAACTTTTCATCTTTGAATAATTTGCTTACCTTTTTTGACTTCCCTCCCATTCCAAACGGTTGAAAAACATCACCCTCGTTCCAACGACGCAAAACCAGTGGAAATTGTAATTTATCTTGGTCAACAAATATAGCTGAATTTGATGTAGCACTTATCTCAGTTACATTGGAAAACAGCATATTTAAGGGAAAATTAACTTTCGATTCAATCGATTCAATTAAGAACTCTTGCTTATCTGTTGCTAATTTTAAAGGACTTAAAATCAAATAATCTCGATCTTTTATTAGTCTAAACTGAGGTGCAAAAACTTGTTTACCTGACTGATTGGTTACCAAATCATAAATATCTTCCCAGGCAGTAAAACCAAATTCTGTCAGCCATTGGTACAAATACGAAGTATAATTAGGCAGTTTTAAAAGTTGATTGATATCAAAATAAATGTCACCATCTTTTTCTTTTGCTACTTGTTGGTACACCATAATAGCAGCATCAGCTACCAATTCTTGAGATTCTTGCAAATACGTCTGTGTCTTTTCAAAAGAATTCATGAAATTAGGATTCAACTCTTTCAAAACAGGAATCAAATGATGGCGAATTTTATTTCGCAAGTATTTATCTGAAGTATTGCTACTATCTTCACGCCAAACCAACTTATTTTGGGTAGCATATTCTTCAATCTCTTGTCTGGTAAAAGGAAGTAAAGGACGAATTACGATATCATTTTGAGCAGGGATTCCAGTTAACCCATCCAAACCAGTTCCTCGCGAAAGATTGATTAAAAAGGTTTCCAGATTATCATCCGCGTGATGAGCTGTCAAAACATAATCTCCTTTTTGAATTTCGAGTTGCTCGTAAAACCAACTGTAACGCAACTCTCTTGCAGCCAGCTGGGTTGATAATTTGTAATCTTTAGCGAAAGCCTCTGTATCAAATTGCGTAAACGAGAACGAAATCCCATTTTGGCTTGTGTATTCTTGAATAAATTGCTGGTCACCAAAACTTTCCACACCACGCAACTGAAAGTTACAATGCAACACCACAATTTCATAGTCCAATTGCTGAAAAAGGTGTACTAAAACCATACTATCCAATCCCCCGCTAACAGCAAGTAAGAGTTTCTTACCTTCTAAAAAAGGAAATTGGTTGGATAAATGATTTTGGAATTGTTTCAACATGCTCAAAAGTAATTAATTCATAGCAATTTAACACAACACTTCGTGCATCGCTTTGGCTTTAAGCAAACATTCTTCGTACTCTTTTTCAGGATTAGACAACGAAGTAATCGCACTTCCTACTGAAAAGGAAACGTATTTTTTTTCTTGGTTATACAAAATACTTCGAATGACTACATTAAAATCAAAATTACCATCTGGGCTAAAATAGCCAATAGCACCGCTATACAATCCCCTTTTAGTTTCTTCCAATTCGTCAATAATTTTCATTACCGAAATCTTGGGAGCTCCTGTCATGCTTCCCATAGGAAAAGTTAGTTTCAAAACATCAATTAACGAATGCTTATTATCTAATTTTGAGGTGATTGTAGAAATCATTTGATGTACTTGTTGAAAAGAATAAATTCCGCACAACTCCTGAACTTTTACCGTTCCCTTTTGGGCAGTTCGAGATAAATCATTCCGAACTAAATCCGTAATCATAATATTTTCAGCGCGTTCTTTTGGATCAGACGCTAAATTTTCTTTTGATTTTTCATCTTCTTTAGGGTCTGAAAAACGTTTTGCGGTTCCTTTAATCGGTTGCGAAATTAAATTTTCACCTTCCTTTCTCAAATAACGTTCAGGTGTGGCGGAAAGTAAAAACTGTTTGTTATTCTTAAAAAAAACAGCAAAAGGAGTTTGAGAAATGGTATTTAGTCTTTTAAATTTTTCAAGTGGATTAATTGTAGTATTCTCAGCATAAAATTCCATACAAAAATTAGCTTCGTATACATCGCCACGATGTAAATGTTCTAAAAGTGCATTTACCTTTTCAACATATTTTTCTTTTGAAATACGGGCTTGAACTGCTATACTTTCGCTCTCTGAAAAATCGACACTAACCCTATTCGTAATTGCATCAAAATCTGTTTCTACCTCATCATCACATAAATTCAGGTATTGGATTGTGAGTTGATTTCCTTTCAAGAGAAACAATTTCTTGGGTTGAAAAAAGAACAAATCAGGAAATGCTAATCCATCAAAATTATCAGATTGTAAATCTTCGCTATCATTCTTTAAATCATACGATAAATAGCCAAACAGCCAATCTTTAGTCGTTTGCTGGTATTGCTGTAAATCCTCAAACGCATTGTGATAATCGGTCTGAATCAATGTAAAAGCATCTACTGCTAGAATAGCATCATAGCTTGAAAACTCTTGTGGATAATCATTACTATCCATAAAAACAACCTCCCTAAACTGCTGCGACCAATCCAATAATTGCTTTTTAAAAGCTAGTGGTTTGGTAATCGATTTATGAATTTCTGTTCGCAATGTGTTTCCTTTTAGAATGCCAAAAATACAACAAAATTCATTGGTAGAAACGGAAAAATAAAGCTTGGTAATAGCGCTACTTAAATAATTTTTTGGAGTAAGATTTTGTATTTATAAAATAAGTATTTTTGAAACATTAACCTTAAAACCAAAAAATAATGAAAATTGCAACATTGATTATCCGAATTTTACTAGGAGCATTTATGGTATTTGCTTCTGTAGCCTATTTCTTTGAATTGTTTGAGGCAGAAGCTCCTACAGGAAACTTATTGACTTTTATGAACGGTATCATGGCTTCAAAATACCTTTTACCATTAGCTAAATCCGTTGAATTAATTGTTGGTCTAAGTTTGTTGAGCGGCAAATTTATGAAGGTAACTTTATTAGCCTTATTGCCAATTTCAATTAATATCTTTTTAATTCACACTGTAACCCAAGTATCGGAAGTACCTGTTGCTATTTTTGTACTGGGTGCCAATTTATTTTTAATCTATGCACATTGGGATTCCTATAAAGTTTTATTTAAAGATTAATCATAATTACTTCAAATAAAAAAAGATAAAATTGACATTTGTCATACATATACATCCAAAATTGGGTAGCTTTGTATGATTTTATCAGACATATATACAAGTTAGCAGCAATTTTAAACCACCATCTATGAAAAAGACACTTCTATTTATTACATTTTTTGTCACATATTTAAATTACTCACAAAAAATC
>JACCDK010489758.1_pt1 | contig 34529 bp, 34 predicted proteins | sample 7445871 | NCBI WGS metagenome assembly JACCDK01 (sample SAMN15323436, study PRJNA562643) | freshwater metagenome | isolation source: river surface water | place: USA:Blue River Watershed | collected 2017-08-15 | reverse complement strand
TGGAAATGCATTGCAGTTGTCTGGGGCACACGGCGATATAACTGCATCCATGTTAGATTTTTGGTGGGACAAGCGCTATTTAACACCCCTGTATGGTGGATGCCATCCACCCAGAGACTTCCCCAAACTGATCGATTGGATTGAAGATGGACAACTTGATGTTGCCAGCATGGTGAGCAAACAATATACGCTTGATCAATTGAAAGATGCCATGAATGACATGCTCAGTGGCGTCAACATTAAGGGCGTGATTGTGTTTGACCGAGAAAAGCCATGAACTTTAGAACGCTTGAAATATCAGAACCATCTCTGATGCCCGAGGGCTTACTGTGTGTAACAGTGAAGTCTAAAGCCCTAAAGCAACGTGCAGATTTGACAATGTTTCTGCCGAAGGAATTTACGCAGCTTCGCAATCTGCCTATCGTGACTTTGCTTCACGGCGTGTATGGCTCACATTGGTCTTGGGCATTCAAAGGTGCAGCGCACCTTACCGCAGCACAAATGATGCGACAAGGTGAGATTAAGCCAATGGCATTGGTCATGCCAAGCGATGGACTTTGGGGAGATAGTTCCGGCTACGTGCAACATGCACATCAGGATTTTGAACAGTGGATTGTTGAAGAAGTTCCAGACATTGCGATGCAAATTTTTCAGGCATGCAACCCTCAATCTAATTGCTATATTGCTGGGTTAAGCATGGGTGGTTTCGCCGCGCTTCGGTTGGCCGGAAAATATCCAGAGCGCTACCTTGCAGCGTCAGCACATTCTTCACTGAGCGAAATTTCACAAATTGATGCTCTCATTGAGGAATCGCGTGATCACTGGGCTGATGATGCCATCAGTACCTCCGTATTGGCAGCACTTCAATCAGCCCGCCGGCGGCCAGCATTGCGATTTGATTGCGGGCTTGATGACGCTTACCTCAATACCAACCGTCAATTGCATCAAGCGTTGCTGAGCCTGAACATTGAACACATCTATGAGGAAAATCCAGGCGGTCACGACTGGTCCTATTGGAAATTGCATCTGGCAGATAGTTTGCGTTTTTTTTCACGCATTGAGACTGGACTATCAATGAGTCAAGCATGAAACACACATCTCATCTACGCCGCAAATTGCTGCTCAGCGCGCCTGCTTCGGCCGTAGCTGCTATGGCAACAAGTTTGCCAACAAACACGCAATCAGCAACGAGTCCTCAACATCTAGCTCAGCAACAATCAGGTCAGTGGACTCAATTCGTCAATCCTTTTGTTGGAACTGATGGAACGGGGCACACCTTTCCCGGAGCAGTTGTGCCCTTTGGCATGGTCGCTCCTAGCCCAGACAACGCAGACCGAGGGTGGGACTACACCAGCGGCTACCAATTCAAAAATCCAAAAATCCTAGGTTTTTCAAATACACACATCAGTGGTGCAGGCATTCCTGAACTCGGGGATATCTTGCTCATGCCTAGCCAAGGGCGAGGATGGCAACAAACATCTCAAACTTTTTCCGCGCGAAAAGCTCGACGAAGCGAAGTGGCAGAGCCCGGCTATTACAAAGTCGAATTGCCCAGTCACCAAGTACAAGTAGAGCTGACATGCACCCAACGCGTGGCCATGCATCGTTACATCTTCTCTAAACCGGGAAAAGTTCAGGTCCTTGTAGATTTACAACATGGCTTGCACTTCAATGAAACGCATCGCGTCAAACAGGCTAATTCTCAAATTAACGCCGCCGACTCTGAAGTCACTGGCACCCTGCACTCGGTCGCTTGGGTTGAGCGACAAACTTCATTCATTGTGCAATTCGATCGTCCTGTTGTGCAGGTTGAGTTCCTTCCCCTGCTTGAAGGGCATCAAGCGCAACGCTATCTGTTGACATTTGAAGTCGATGCATCACGCTGTCTTGAGGCACGGGTGGCATTGTCAACGGTAGATGTTGATGGCGCTCGCAAGAACCTGCAAACCCTTAAATCTTTAAAGTTTGAAGAGGCAAGAGAACAGGCCAAAAATTCATGGAACAAATTGCTAGGTCGCATTGAAATTGATGCACCCTTGATTCAAAAACGAATTTTCTATACCGCCCTTTATCACGCTTTGATTCATCCCAGCGACATTGCAGACAGCGATGGCCGTGTTCGCGGACCACAGGGTGAAGTTATCAGCACACAGAGTGGACATTACTACAGTACGCTCTCGTTATGGGACACCTTCAGAGCAGTGCATCCCTTGTTCACTCTCATTGTGCCGGAACGGGTGGATGGCATGATTGAAACCTTGCTGGCACACCATGCGCAGCAGGGCTTCCTGCCCATTTGGACAGCTTGGGGACGAGAAACCTATTGCATGATTGGCAACCCTTCACTGCCTGTCATTGCCGATGCAGTGACCAAAGGCTTTAAAGGATTTGATCACCAGCAAGCCCTTCGTGCAATGGTGGAGACTTCTACAAATTCAAGAAACCAAGCCCCCCAATGGGCCCAACGCAGCTGGGATTTGCTCAACAATTATGGGTATCTGCCATATGATTTAGAACCCAATGGCGAAGCTGTCTCCAAAACATTGGAGTATGGCTACGGCGATGATGCGGTCGCAAGGGTTGCACAAGCAATGGCTCAAAACGAGACAGCCTTGCAGTTTTCGCAAAGAGCTAAAAGCTACAAAAACTTATGGGACCCTTCTACTAGAGTGATGCGGGGGCGGAACAGTCAAGGCAAATGGCGCGAACCCTTTAATCCAGACACGCCCACCTCGCCTTTGAACAATCCCGGCGATTACACAGAAGCCAACGCTTGGCAATACACGCTCACACCAGCATTGCACGACCCTTTTGGCTTGCGAGATTTGATGGGAGGCCCTCAAGGCATGGAACATTGGCTTGACCATTACTTTCAACGCCGAAGCCAAGTTAACAAGCACTTGGGACAAGAAGCCATGATTGGTCAAAATGCACATGGCAACGAGCCTAGCCATCATGCGGCCTGGCTTTATGCCTACACACCATCACCATGGAAAGGTCATGCACTGATAGAGCGTATTGCACGAAGTTTTTATCGTGATGCGCCTAATGGGCTTGTAGGAAACGATGATTGCGGGCAGATGAGCGCTTGGCTTATTTTTGCCACTCTGGGTTTGTATCCTGTCACGCCGGGACAAGCTAACTACGTTCTAGGCCTACCATTGGTGAAGCGGGCCAAGTTACATTTGCAAACCAGCACTGGTGAAAAAACAATCACCCTCAACGCACAAACGCCTTCTTCGTTTGCACGGCAACGTGGCCACCGTGTGGTGCTCACCATTGATGGAAAAAGCATCAATACCCAAGAACCTATTGCACACGAAACGCTACTTCAAGCAATTGAACTTGACTTTAAAGTCATCAAGACAACCTAGATCAATGCACATTAAATTTGGGATTTACGCCACCGATACAGTCTATCAAGTTTGGCGCGATCGCTTGATAGAGTTTTTAAAGCAGCTAAGGTCGGTTTCAAAGAATATCGTTCGCAATTGATTTCTGATCCCAAAGCACCCCTCGCCAATAAACAGTCATGGCAACCGTTAGCAGCAAGCCCAATACAGAATAGATGACTGCAGTTGCAACATAGCCAATGCTTTCAACAAAAGGGCCACTGACCAATAGGCCAATGGGCAAGCCCCAAATGGCCAGCATGCGCATGCCCATCACTCTTCCATGGTAGTCAGGTGTCGTGACCCTCAACATGACGGCGGCCAAAGGTGTCATGGAGAAGCTTTGTACAAAACCTGCAAACAGCAAAATGCCCATCCCAGTGAAAAGGTGGGTGCTAAATGCAAAGGCTAAATCCAGCACAAACCAAGCACATGACGCAATCAACATGGTTTGAGCAGCCCTAAACTTAAACCGGTGCGTGCTCAACAACATAGATGCCAGCAAACCGCCAAAGGCAAAACTAGCACCCAAGAAACCCAGCCCCGTTTGATCGGTCTGGAAAATATTTTTAGCGACATAAGGCAGAAGACCTAAGCAGAAAGGAAAGGCTAGCAAATTCACCAAAAAAGCCAAGGCCATGGCCCCCATCAAAACAGGTTTATGCCAAACATAAACAAAGGCCAGCTTGAGATCTTTGATGGGACTGGTTGGTGTGGACTCGGTGTTTGCCGAGGGCTTGACATCGTCCACGCCGCGAGACAAGAAAAAGCTAAGGGTGTACAGAAGGGTTACAACCACATATGCCGATGTCATTCCCAAGAATGCCACGATGCCTGCACCCGCCAAAGCTCCGGCAATCCGTGCCGAATCGGATGTCATTCTTGAAACACCCAATGCACCCATCAATTGGTCTGGGGGTAAAGTGCGGGCAATCAGCGCATTGCGCATCATTTGATCTGAGGGCCTCAATAGACCCACTACGGCAGCTAACCAAAGTACCCTCTCGGGTGTGAGTGCATCCAGATAGGACAGGCACATCAATATCAAGGCCATACCCGCATAAACAGCACGCGTGGCCCACAACATTTTTCTATAACCGATTCGATCACAAGCTACACCAAAGACTGGCGAGAACAAGGAACCCAAAAATTGCAATGAACCAAATAAAACCAACATCAACACCGAACCGGACGCTGACAGGATGTACCACCCCAATATGATGGTCTCCATTTCAAATGCCCAGGAGGTGGCCAAATCTGCAGGCCATTGAAACCGAAAACTTTTAACTCGAAATGGGGCGCGCCAATTTAAGTTGGATGACTGGGAAGAATCGGACATTGCGAGCTAAATTTTGAATTGCCAAAAACTGCCCTAGTCTTTGAAAAATTCCAAAGCTTGGTCGCTCAACTGCTGAGGAAGTTCTTCAGCGATGTAATGACCACAAGGAAGCGCTTCACCGCTTAAATGAAGCGCGCGTTCTTGCCACAATGACATGACATCAAAACACTTACCGACAGCCCCATGCTCCCCCCATAGAACTTTCACAGGTTGTGTCATTTTTCTTTCCACCTGAATGTCCATTCGGTCATGCTCTAAGTCGATACTGGCACTGGCGCGATAATCTTCACAAATGGATGTACCAGTGCCGGGTATCGATGCGCAACGTTCATACTCGGCCAATGCCTGGGGTGTAAATGGCGCAAGGCCTGCATACCTTCCCCCCATCACACCGCGCACATATTGCGCTGGATGACTGTCAATCAGTACCTCGGGAATAGGTGCTGGTTGAATGAGCGCAAACCAATGCCAATAGGCTCGCGCAAAAGCTTCATTTGTATTTTCGTACATGGCCAATGTAGGCGCAATGTCAAGAAGCATTAAACGCCTGACAGCACTTGGGTGATCAATGGCCAAACGGTGTGCAACACGGGCACCTCGATCATGCGCCAATACATCAAACTGATTAAACCCATATGCCTGCATGACAGCTATGGCATCAAGTGCCATCTGGCGTTTGCTATGGTTGTGGTGCAACGGATCCGCTGGCGGTCGATCAGAGTCGCCATAGCCCCTTAAATCCATCAATACCAAGGTATGACTTGCCGACAATGGCTCAACGACTTTGTGCCACATCACCATAGATTGTGGATGACCGTGCAACAACAGCAGAGGTGGACCTTGGCCGACTGAGCGCGTATGGAGACTCACACCATCTCGCTCTATCGTTAGTTCTGGCAACTGGCTGATCATTCAACGATGATACCGAAGACGGTCAAAAGAATGTCAATTGCTTGGTAACGCATTTTATTTTTTAGAGTTGTGAAGCGCTTTGTAGGGATAGATCTGCACAGCCTCAAGTGAGTAGCCAGACACACCAGAAGCCGTGGTGGTCCTGGCATCTTTCAATTCACCCTCTACCCAGATAACCTCCATAGACTCCAACGGTTTGGACAAGTTCAGTTTAGAGTGCGGTGTGACCAATACAATTTGATTGGCAGGTGGCGGAGGCGTATGGATGCAGGCGCCAAAATAAGGCACCAGTAAAAACTCACGATGCCCATTTCTGACAGCATCTAGGGGCACAACAAACCCAGGCATCCGAATTTTTTGATTAACGTATTTGGTCGAAATGGGCGCTTCGTCTAGCTTCTTACGCATGGACGCCATCAATTTTTCCGCTTCTTCTGATCCATCCTTCAATAAAGCCATTCGGCCGTAGCTTCCCATGTCTTTTTTCATTTGCTGATACCACTCCTCGTTCAACAAATCGTCCCAAGTGATTTTTTGGTATCCAGGCGTTTGGGCAAAAGCAGACGCAAAGAAAAGAACGTGACAAACTGCAAAACACAGTTTGATCGCATTCAGACTGAAAAAATTCTTTAGCATCGCAGATAGGTTGAAACAGAAAAGGGTCAGTTGGGTGGATTGAGACCGTCCGACAATGACATTCGATAGGCCTGCCACGCAGGCAAAAAACTGGCCAATAAAGCAGCAAACATCAACATGCCAATGCTATACCAAGCCTCAAGTCCAGGCAAAGCATTGTGTGTTTGAATGCCAAAACTTTGGAGCAAATAGTCTTGAAACACATAAATCAGGCATTGCGCACCGATAACACCTGCCGCAATGGCCACACTGCAAACTAAGAAAGTCTCCCAAGTCACCAACCTGAAAATTGACAAAGGCCCAGCACCCAAAGAACGGTAGATGGCCAATTCTTTTCGTCTTGCAGACAACCCGACTAAAAGTACGGACACAACACCCAGCAATGAACAGACCGCGACCAAAGCGCCCATCACAATGAGCGAGTTTTCAACCACTCGAACAATTTGCCACAAATCATCCAGTGCCACACCTGGTAATACGGCCATCAGTGGCGCAGAAGAACCGCTTGGCGCCATGCTCTCAATGACCTTGCGCGTCGAGAATACCGTTGCCCGAGAATGCAGTCCTACCCAAACAGCAGTCAGTTCCGTTGGCCTTAATTCAGCCATGCTGGGCATTTCGGTTTGTAGCGCTGGTTTGGCATCAAATGCTGAAGGACGCAGCCCCAAACCCCAACCCACGTGAAGCGCTTCAAAAGCTTCTAAGCTGGTTAAAACAGTTCGATCCAAGGGTGTACCTGTAGGCTTCAAAATACCCACCAATTTAAACGGCCGATCGGAATGAACTGTCTCTTCCATGGCTTGGTAACCATGCGTCAAAGACAAGGTGTCGTTGAGTTTTAACTTTTTTGATTCAGCCACCTCAAAACCAACCACCACTTGCATCAAAGCTGAAGGGTTGGATGCAGGATCCTGAAATGCTTGACCTGATTGAAAAGACAAAGCACTGCCTGAAGATTTGTAGTGCCTGAAAAAATCTACGGAAGTACCCATGACAGGAAAACCATCGAATGAGTCGCCCAACTGAATTGGAATGGTCCAAGCCACAGTGGGCAAGCTTTTGATGCGTTGTAAATCAGCAAAAGGCATGTTTTGGGTAGGCGTTCCCAGTTGAAACACACTGTACAAGAGTAAATCAGTAGGACTGCCGCGGGGCCCAACAATTAAATCAACACCGCTAAGCGCATTAGAAAAACTGCGCTTAGCGTCTATCCGAATTTGCTGAACGGCCAACAAAACAATCACTGACAAGCAGACCGATACAGCAACGAGGCTGAGAGAGTATTTGCGCGACCATGCACTCTTCGAAGCCAGACTAAACCAAAACATGTTTGGACTCCTGACGAGGCATTGAAAAAACATGGTCAAACTTGCTTGCAATTCTCATGTCATGGCTGACTGTTACCACGCTGGTATTCTGAGACTTGGCAGAAGACAACAGAAGATGAAGGAAATCAATTTTGTTGTCTTCATCCAAAGCCGAGGTTGGCTCATCGGCCACAATCAAAGCAGGACATCCTAACAATGCTCTGGCTGCTGCAACCCTTTGTTGTTCCCCCACAGACAAAAAATTGGCTTGCCGACGACGCAAAGAGGGCTCTAAATGGAGTGCATCGCACAAACTGTCAATGTGCGCTTGAACACTTCCAAAGCGCTCAACAGATTTCTGGCGGCGACTGCCAAATAATTTGTTGGGCAATTCAATGTTTTCTTGAACCGTTAGAAAAGGAAGCAAATTGAACTGCTGAAAAATAAGTCCCAAATGCTCACCCCTGAAACGATCACGAGCTGAGGGGGACATTTGTTCCATGGCAGTCCCCAGAACTCTGCATGTGCCCTGAATTGGTAACTGAATACCAGTGATCAAGCTTAGCAAGCTGGTTTTCCCAGAACCACTGGGGCCGCCAATGAACAAGGTTTGACCTTGTTGCACCATCAACTCTGGAATGTCAAAAAGTGACTTGGTTTGTTGTGGCCAAGAAAACGCAATGTTGCGTAATTCAAGTGCTGCAACTGTCATGGCGAAAAAGTTGGCTTGCTAGAGCGAACAGTTGCAGATTTTTGTGAACCTTGCGCAACCCATTCCAACTTCAGCTGGTTAGAGCGAATGTGCGACTTGAAAAAAGGAAAATCAAATTTTTTCAAAGCCAGCGGGTTGGCACACTTCAATTTAAAGGAAAAGTGTAAATCGCTGTGTCCTTTGCTTTGAATGCCTTGAAACATATCAGATTCGGCTCTGACTTCAATTTGTTGACACCTTGCATCAGCAGGCACTTCGATGAAATAACTGGCACTTTCCAATGACTTTTGTAGCTTGCGCATGGCTTCGGTTTGCGTAGCCGTTTTGGGCAAATGTTCAAAACCAAGCAAAGCCTCCATGGGCATGGACCACTGTCCTTGCAAAACATCTTCATTCAAAACCAGCTGCAAGCTTCCCTTGCCATGCGCGTGTTGCGCCATAACGGGCAAAGTCAATAAGGCACTGATCAATAAGACTGACTGACGCAAAAAATTAAAAACCACAGTATTCCTGTAAACCTTGTTTCAATTTAAATGAATTTACTGTCAATTCAGCATAGTTTCAAGTTTGCTGATTGAAAACCTCAGCGCCTTAAGGGCAAGATCTCAAAGACATGCCTAAATTGGCAGCTTGCCGACGCTCGTAAGACAAAAACTCTTCTGTAATTTGGCTGCCTCTAACGCCTCCCCTGACAGAGCCTGCCTCAACGTCACCAAAATACTCTTTCCACAGCGGTGGCAACCGTTGGCCTTGCGGGATGCTAAGCCAGAGACGCAGCAAGTGGCGCTTTTTTTCTGGCTCTTCAAAATCTTCAAAGTTGGTCCGTGAGTGGATGACCACATAGTTGTTCAATAACTGTAAATCGCCACGTTCCAATTCCATGGAAAAACAAAACTTTTCATGGGGCAATAATTCGTCCAAAAGATCGAGAAGCTCTATTTGCTTTGAAGTTAATCGTGGCACTTCTGGAAAATCCCGCTGCGCAGCTGTCACATTTTTTCGATTGGCGCGCAGTGAGAAAAAATCAGGATCGTCCCCCAAAATGGGACACTTGTAATAAGGCGGTTGAGTGGCATCATTAGTGCCTTGATAGCTGTAATAGAAGGGTTGCTGCATCACAGAAATGAGATCAGGCCTCAGACGTTTCACTTCATCAACAACAGAAATTGAGCTGGTCACTTTGCTAGTGCCGCCCGACTTGGCTGTTTGCAGACACATCAAGGCCACAACATCACAAGAGTCGACATGAAAGTCTAGGCCTGCGTTGGTGTTGTAACCCCGGCCATTTTTCACTTTGTAGCTACCGCCTTCATCACGCACATCGTTCATGACTTGACTGGCTCGATTTTGAGTTCTAGCGACTCCCACATGCAGACCAATACCCCAATGAACCAGCCTAGCGTCTTCGACGGACCAACGAGCTACTGGAAATCCTCTCAACAAACACATGCCGTAACCCGTCTGGGTGGCCGCAAAGGCTTGATCGATGGCCTGCTTGGCATGACGCTTTAAAGGAAAGTCATTGGCCGACATTTCTAGCCATGTTTTTCCAATCATTTTGGCGTGTTGCAGAGCCTCTTCAAACTCGCCAACGGCTTCTCGGCTAAGGTGATGAATCCATGAGAAGTCAGCGCCAAGTTCTTGGGGCAGCCAAGCGCGAGGTTTGGAGAGATTGGGTTGAATGAAGTTGCTCATAAGGTTTGGCTCTGATACGGAAGTGCTGCTACTCGGATTGGCTGTAAACAGTCAATGAGTCTATGCACATGGGTTTGCATCTTACTGAATAAATAAAGATCCTAAATTGACCTAGGGAGAACACCAATAGGTTGAACTTGCGATAAGTGACTGAGTGTCTCTACACTTCACACCTCCATGTCAACGATTCAACAGGTTTCTTATGAAATTAATTTGGGCTATTGTGATGTCTATCATGCCCCTTGCAGCAGTTGCACAAGATTCCGCTTATCCAATCAAGCCCATACGTATTTTGGTAGGTTATGCCCCGGGTGGCGCAACAGACATCGTGGCCAGAAGTGTGGCCATCAAAATGCAAGAAACTCTGGGGCAGCCTGTCATTGTTGAAAACCGTGCAGGGGCCAGTAGCAACATTGCCTCTGAATTTGTTGCACGCAGTTCACCTGATGGTTACACCCTGCTTCTTGGCACCATTGCCAACGCGACCAACATGACCGCCTACAAGAACATGGGCTACGATACCCTGAGAGACTTCGTGCACATTACGCAGTTCATGACAGCGCCGTCTGTACTCACAACACACCCCGCCGTGCCTGCCAAGAACCTGAAAGAACTCATTGCTGTCGCCAAGCAAAATCCTGGCAAGCTTGCTTTTTCTTCTAGCGGCAATGGTGGCTCACCCCACCTGGCTGGTGAAATGTTGAAAATGCGTGCAAACATCGATCTGATCCATGTGCCCTACAAGGGGGCCGCGCCTGCCATCGCCGACTTATTAGGAGGACAAGTGCAAATGAGTTTTCAAACTGCGCTGTCGGCCATTCCTCATTTAAAGAGTGGCAAACTCAATGTCATTGCAGTGGCCAGTAAAAAACGCATGGGAACCTTGCCCAATGTTCCAACCATGGCTGAAGCGGGTTTACCCGACTTTGAAGTTTCCAGTTGGAATGGATTGTTTGCGCCTGCCAAAACACCGCCACACATCGTGGCGGCACTTTACAGCGCTGCCAGTAAAGCACTAAAAACTCAAGACATCATCGAGAAAATGGAAGCACAAGGCGCAGAACCTGTTGGGAGCAATCCTGAGGAATTCAGGGCATTTGTCAAAGCTGAAATTGATAAATGGGAACAGGTGATTGTGAAATCTGGTGCCAAATTCGACTAACCAACTTAAAAGCCATTGTGATCGATTCGAACCTGTTAAAGCTTGCGCAAAATTTAAGCCAATGGAATCTAGATGAATTTAAAGGCACCTTGGCACGAAAGTTTGTTTTCAAAGGCTTTGAAGACGCGTTTGCATTCATGACTGAAATTGCAAAAGCCTCTGAACAGCACAATCACCACCCTGAATGGCGCAACGTCTACAACAAAGTATGGATCACGTGGACCACAAATGATGCCAATGGCTTAAGCATGAAAGACATCCATCTGGCACAAATTTGCGATCAACTATTTATGAACTATGCCTAAAAATCATTTGAAATACTGCGATTGAGGTTCAAAGCAATTGAGCAAGTCCTTCGGTATATCAGGCAACTTGTTGCCCATGTAATGTCTGATGAATGGCGCTGGCTTCCATGGTGTCGTCAGACCACTCCAAATAGCCTTGGCCTGAATGAATGGCACGCCATTATGAAAATGAACAGGCACAACAGCAGGTTGTAGAGTATCAAATTCCAGTTCAACAACAGCCCAATCACTCTGCAACCAGAACCCCATGATTCGCGCATTGCTAGAGCTCGGAGGACTGAAATTTTTAATCAACTGTACGGCTTCACGATAGGCATTTGAATTGCTGTCTAACCTTAATGTAGATTTACAATTTCGGGTTGTTGAAGTCCATTGATTTTGCACAAAACCCAAAACATCGACATCTCGTCCGTCGATTTCTAACAGATAACTTGCATCGAAAGGCTTGATGCGAATGTGCGATGCCGTAATGCCAATGAATATGGCTAGCAACAAAGGCAAAGCAACTTTCTTTTTCATGCGAATACAAATGTGTAAGATAGAAGCGACATTAGCCCTGCATCCTAAACCATGAATTCAAGCCCCCCCCACCAAACACCTTACGACTTAATTGGTGGCGAAACAGCCGTCAGGGAACTCGTTCATCGCTTTTACGAGCTCATGGATGAGTTACCTGAAGCGCATGCCGTCAGGCAATTGCATCCCGAAAGCCTGTCAGGCAGCGAAAACATGTTGTTCGAGTATCTGTCTGGGTGGTTGGGTGGCCCCAATTTGTACATTGCCAAAAAAGGCCATCCCCGTTTGCGCATGCGGCACGCCCCCTACACCATAGGTCACAAAGAACGTGACGAGTGGATGCTTTGCATGACTCAAGCACTGCATGAACAAGTGCCAAACGAAGCCCTACGCAACACCCTGCTTCAACAATTTGGTGAATTGGCCAGCCACATGATCAACTCGTAATTGGGGTCAGATCAACATTAATTGAACCTTTTTTAAATTTCAACCACTTCGAAATCAGCCTTGGCAACCCCGCAGTCAGGGCATGTCCAATTCTCCGGTACATCGGCCCAAAGTGTGCCAGGCGCAATACCGTCTTCAGTGCGTCCCAGTGTTTCGTCATACACAAAGCCACAAACGATGCAGATATAAGTTTTGAGTTGCGTGGTGCTCATGTTTTTTCCAATGATGTTAGTGTTGTCAATTAACTCATTGTTTCAGATTAAGCAACTGCCATGATCTTGTCCAACTGAGCTTGGTAATGCTTGGCATGGCGTTCTTCCACTTTGGCCAATGCCGAAAAACGTTTTTGCGCTTTCAGCAATGTAGCTGTGAATTGAGCTGCGTGAACTTTTGACTCTTCAATTTGTTCGTTCATTTCGGCCACAGCAGCGGTATGCCCCTCTTCTTCCGCGATTTTGCGAAAGCCAGGGTACATTTCGGTGTATTCATAGGTTTCCCCCTCGATGGCAATTTGCAGTGCTTTGGCCGGCGTCATGGTTGCTTTGGGGTAAAGCAAATCGAGGTGCCCAAAGGCGTGCATCACTTCTTGATCGGCCGTTTCCTCAAAGGTGCGTGCAGTTTCTTCGTCGCCCATTTCGCGAGCTAGTTTTGCAAAGTAACGGTATTTGATGTGAGCCATCGATTCACCAGCAAATGCAGCTTCAAGGTTTGCCATGGTTTTGATGTCGGGACGAGTGATTGCAGTCATTTGAAACTCCTAATGTGAATGAAATGAACCAGGACAAAAGCAATGTTAAAAAAGAAGTCCTGATTTGGCCAATTGAACTTTTCTAAAGCTTCTATAGCCTAAGCATTCAAGACCACACAGTCTGTTCGAAAGCACACCCAGAAAATCCGATCAATCAGATAAAAAAAGCAGCGCTTATCAAGACTTATAGAGACTGCTTGCGAAAAGCTTGACATGCATCAATTCTTTGTGGCGCCAAGCCATTAGATTGAACCCATCCCAATCGTCATTTTGGGACTTGTCAATTTTTGCTTGAGGTACCCATGAAAACAAACCATCAAATTGGTCTCATTGCGCTGTTCAAACGCTCTCGCCCCATCAACCTCATAACGGGTCCTATCATCTACAGCATGGTGTTTCCCATCATGTTGCTCGATGCATGTGTGTCATTTTATCAATGGTCCTGTTTTCCCATTTATGGTATTCCAAAATTCTCGCGCAAAGACTTCATCATCTTTGACAGACAAGAGCTCAAGTACTTAGATTGGATTTCAAAGTTTCATTGCACATACTGCGCCTACGGTGTAGGCGTGTCTGCTTACGTTTGTGAAATCATCAAAGCGACTGAGTCATATTTTTGTCCTATCAAGCACAAAAATAAAAATCTGACGGATTCAAAACGACATTGGAAAGCACTTGCGTTTGAGCAAGGACCCGATTTTGATTTTGCGAAATACCTTGAAGAAGTCAGAAATGAAATGTCAGAGGAACAGCTCATGTCTAAAGAAGTCAAAACCAAATAACGACTTTCTATGCCATCAGAATTTAAACAGCGCTTCTAGGTGCTTCCTCTGCTTTCAAGGCAGGCATGTGTTGCCAAGACATAAATGATGCAGCATGTTGTGGCGTAGCACCTAACCAAGCCATGTGCAATTCGGGGGGAATGATCACGGGCGTGCGCTTTTCATCACCCAGCTTGTGAAACTGTTTCATCACTGGGTGAGCATCGGCATTGACTGTGAGCATTGAAAAGCTCACCACCAATTCTCCGGTGCCTGGATCCGTCCAACGATCCCAAAGGCACGCAATGCCAAAAGCTTCACCGGATGCCAGACCTATTCTCCAGCGCACTGCTTTACCTGAAACGTAGCTTGGTTCAAAAAAGTTTTCTAACAGCACCAATCCATATTGACGCTGCCGCCAAGCGGCTCGGTAGCTAGGTTTTTCAGCGACTGTTTCGCTGCGCGCGTTATAAGTATGGCGACTTATTTTGTCGTCTTTGGCCCAACCAGGAATCAATCCAAATTTAGCCAATCCGCATGCCACCCGCTCTGTTTGATGGCTCTTCACGACGATGGGTGCCGCAAATCCTGGATAAGTTTCAGTGGGATAGTCGGTTGGAAGGTCGACGCCAAACGAATCCTTGACCCACTGATTCTTTTTGGTAGGCGTGAAATTGGTGCACATTATTCCGGTTTAATGCCTGCGGCCTGAACGGCCTTGCCAAAACGTTCGTTTTCACTAGCGATTGCTTTACCATGATCCGCTGCGCTGCCGCCAACAGCTTCGACGCCTGCATTGCTCAATATCTGCAGAGTCTCTGGTAACTTGGCAATCTTGGCAACTTCAGCGCTCATTTTGTCAATCATCGATTGCGGGGTGCCTGCTGCAGCAAACACCCCAATCGTAGGAGAAAAATCATAGCCTGGAATGATCTCAGCGATGGCCTGTACATTGGGTTCTTGTTGAGATCGCTTGGCGGCATTGTTGCCCAGAAGACGCACTTGCCCTGTTTTGACAAATCCAGACAACGATGGCAACGCAGAGAACAGCATGTCTACCTGCCCCCCAATCAATGCTGGCACCGATTGACCAGACCCTTTGAATGGAATGTGCTGAATGTCCAGTGAAAGTGCTGACTTTAAAGCCTCCATGGACAAATGATGCGTACTACCGATGCCTGAGGAACCGTAAGTCAGTTCTCCTGGCTTACTCTTGATGTACGCAATCAGATCTTTCATGTTGTTGGCTTTAATGCGTGGATGCACAGCCAAATACAAAGGGGCTATGGCCGCGAGCGAAACTGGTAAAAAGTCTCGACGGAAGTCGTAGCTCAATGACTTGTACAAATGGGGATTGATTGAAAACATAGAGCCGTCTGCAACCAAGAAGGCTGACCCGTCCTTAGCGCCAGTTGTCAAAACTTGAGCTGCAATCATGCCATTGGCACCTGGACGGTTGTCAACAATGACAGACTGTCCCAACTTTTCTGTTAATTTTTGCGCAAAAACCCGCGCGACAGTGTCGGGCAAACCACCGGCTGGATTGGGCACCACAAACTTGATGGCTCGCTCTTGTCCCCAAGACATTATGGGACATGCACCTAAAGCACTGACAGCACCAGCTGATTGAATGAAATGACGTCTTGTTGGCCCATTTTTCATTTTTAAAATCCCTGAATTTGATCTGCACAAACTTTAAACATGATTTTGATTTGATCATGGTGAGTAAAACTATCAAGGTTACCCAACAAGGCCCCCTTAGGGTTTTTACCTCATTGAATGATCTTAAGTGCCCTACAACCTAAGTTTCATTGAAAATTGCAGGCGAAGAGATACCATCACTTGAGCTATGACCAATCAATACGCGAATGCACTTCTAATTATCGATGATCACCCTGTCTATCGAGAGGCATTGGGCGAAATACTGACGCGAGAATTTAGCACCCAGGATATCGAGGTTGTCACCGCTAGCAATGCCAGTGAAGGACTTGAATTTGTCGATGCCATGGACAAAGTGTGGGTGGTCCTTCTTGACGTCAAAATGCCTGGCTTGAGTGGTTTGGCGGGCATCAAAGTCTTCAAACAAAAAACCAATGTAGAACACGTCGTGTCCATTTCTGGTCTTGAATCACCGACCTGGGAGCCGCGCGCAGTGGCGGCAGGCGCTACATTGTTTTTGTCCAAAAATAGCACCTCCATCAGCATTTACGAAAAGCTGAAAAAGCTATTTGAGTTCAACAATCAACGGTCACACATAGCCCTCACAGAGGAGCAACCAGACTTTAGATTGACGCAAAGGCAACTTGAAGTTCTACACCTCATTTCTCTAGGACATCCCAATAAGATCATTGCTGATTTGCTTGAAATCAAGGAGCAAACCGTCAAAATTCACATCAATCAAATCTTCAAAGAACTTAGAGTGTTCAACCGAACGCAAGCTGTACTGAAAGCCCAAAAATATCAATTGTTGGGAATTTGACCCGCCACAAGCATCAACTGCTTCAAGCCAGATATGACAACAGAAAACCTTCAAGCAGATTTTCCGAATTTTGATCAACTGGTGGCCAATGAAAAGCTGCTGTACATGCACAGCTTTGCCAAAACAAGCACCATCGCAACTGTTCTAGCACCCTTGCTTTGCATACCCTTGTATTTGGAAACAACAGACAGTCAATTATTGAAGATCTGGTTCGCATTGATGGCGATGGTGGTGTTAGCCCGTTTCTTTTTAATCAAAAAAATAGATTTAAAGGCTGACGTAAATACCAACATGACTTTGCTAAACACTGCGCTTGGCCTAGTCACATTGGTATGGGGAATTGGGTGGTTCTTTTTTGTCGACACAACAGACCTTGCCAACTACTTGATCTACCAAATTATCAGCCTAACCATCCTTTTTGTCGGCATGGTTGGTTATTGCGTGAGTTGGAGATCTTTCAGTTTCTTTGTGTTGCCGCTCAAAATTCCAGAACTCATTTTCATCGTTATTCACTATCAGTCTATTGTTTGGCCCATTCCCATCGGTTCCATGATGGCGTTTTATTTGTCGATCAAAATGGCGATCTTATTTTCACGTTCATGGGAAAAATCATTTTCACTGCGCCTAAAAAATGACGCCATCATCAATCAACTGGTGGCAGAGAAAAATGCCTCCAATGCAGCCAACTTGGCTAAATCAGAGTTCATTTCTACAGCAAGTCATGATTTGCGGCAACCCATGCAATCAATCAATATTTTTGTCGACATGATTGATTCAAAAAAATTACCTGACTACGAAAGCAAAGTCTTCGCACGAATGCGAAGCAGCATTTCTGTGTTAAACAAAATGTTTAACACACTGCTAGACATTAGCAAGTTAGATTCCGGCTTTACACCACGCAATATTGAATTTTCAATTGCGCAATTGGCCAATGATCTAGAGATCAGTTTTTCTGAAGTGTGCAAAGAGAAAAATCTTTTATTGGTGATGAAGCATCAAAATCTCATAGCCAAAGGTGATCCTCAATTGGTTGAGCAAATTCTAAGAAATTTATTGTCGAATGCTGTTCAATATACTGAAACTGGAAGTATTGTGGTCAGCTTTGAAAATGACCAAGGGCATTTGAAAGTCAGCGTACAAGATTCGGGACATGGCATCCCATCAGAGGACTTGCCTGTCATTTTCAATGAGTTTTTTCGCTCTGAGCATTCGAGATCACACCACGATGGCCTCGGTTTGGGCCTTTCAATAGTCAACCGCATTGTTCAAAAAATTGGCGGTGAATGCAAAGTTAAATCGGAGTTGGGCCTTGGGTCACTTTTCACAATTCGTACAAAGTATGCTGTCTTGAATGAAAATTCATTGCTCAAAAATCGCAAGCACTCTGAGTCAAATTATGGCAATGACACACCAGCCTCCACAACATTAAGCGAATTCTCTAATGCAACAAACAACATCAACCTTGGCATCATTGAAAACGACTACTCTTTGCAAAACGCGTATTCTCAATACTTTTCCAAGGCTGGCTACTCTGTTCATTTGATACCTTATGTAGAAGATGAATTCAAACAATACCTTGAAGAAATCCCCAAGTTACACTTTATATTGAGCGATTTCCGTTTGGGCGATCGTAACGGAATTTACTTCATCCAACAGTTGCGTGAAGAATTCAATGAAGATATTCCTGCATGCATCGTCACAGCAGATACATCGCCGCAACACCTTCAACTTTTTGAACAACTGAATATCCACGTGCTTTACAAGCCCATCGACATTCAATCGGTAGAAAAATTTATTGCAAGAAGTTTAAAGTGAATTAAGTGTCGTTTCTGATTTCAGCCAAGGGGCGACACACTCGTGCTGCAATAGTTTTAGGCGATGTTTGAGACTGAATGGTGCCTTGTCCTGCAGGACCTTCATAATCGTAATAAGAGTGCACAACAGCTCCCACCAGCTTTTGATATGCTTTCAAGCGGTACATCACCCCGTTGGGACAGCGTCCCATAAAAACGAAGGTTTCATCGTCATTGCCCAATGTTGAAGGGGTACCGATAGGTTGTGCAAACAATGGCGAGACACTCATCAAGCTAAGTCCACTTAAAAAAACAAACTTACAAACTTGAACTCGTGTGTAGTTAAAACCAAGCATTTGCAGAATAATCCAATGATAAAAGACATCTGGATCGTAGGCACAGCTTGTTTGAAACACAATAATCAAAACGCTCTAGAACCAAAGCTCTTCAATTGAAACCCGCTCCACTCCCTGCATCACATGAGTCGCGTGCTGGCTGAAAGAACTCATGAAAATATTCAATAATCAACTTCACCAATTACACCGTGGCCAACAAGAAATGTACCGTGGCCGTCTGGTAGATTGCCATGAAGTACCGCAGCGCCTAGATCATGTTCTAAGTGAGCTGGCCAAGCGCCCAGTCGGTCAATTGATCACCCCATCAACTCATCTCAACTTGGATGCCGCATTAAGGGATGTGCACACATCAGATTACCTTGCGTTTCTATCAACAGCTTGGGAAGAATGGGTCAAGTTAAGCCCAGACAATGCAAATCGTGATGCCCTGCCCTCTGTCTGGCCATTGCCCGGCATGCATGCATTCAGGATGGACAAGCCCCCAGTTAACTTTGCTGCCAAATTAGGGCAATACGCCTTTGACGCAGGCACCCCCCTGATGGCGGGCACATGGACTGCTGCCCGAGAGGGTGCAGCCTGTGCCGTGGCTGCGGCACAAGCGCTGATCGCAGGTGAAAAAGCAACGGTGGCTCTCACGCGTCCACCTGGCCATCATGCGGGTGCCGCTTACATGGGCGGTTACTGCTTTCTGAACAACGCCGCAATTGCTGCGCAATACCTAAGACAGCATGCCATGCACCGAGTTGCCGTTTTGGACATTGACTACCACCACGGCAACGGCACACAGTCTATTTTTAATGATCGCCCAGACATTTATACCGTCTCAATTCATGGCGACCCCCTCACTGAATACCCTTTCTTTTTAGGCCATGCTGATGAACGTGGTTCAGGGGCTGGCGAGGGCTACAACTTAAATTTCCCTCTACCCAGAGGAACACAATTTGAAACTTGGTATGCCACTTTACAAAGAGCTCTTCAGGTCATCTCGGACTTTTCGCCGCAAGCCTTGGTCGTACCTCTGGGCTTAGATACCTATGAGGGCGATCCCATTAGCGGTTTCAAATTGAAATCTGAACATTACCTTCAAGTAGGCCGCGCTCTTGCTTCATTGCGTCTCCCCACAGTGTTCACTCTTGAAGGTGGTTATGCTGTGTCAGACTTTGGCATCAACACGGTCAATGTTCTTGAAGGATATCAGTACGATTCAATCTCGCCTTGACTGATCAAAAAAGGCCAGTGCGTACTGGCCTTTTCTTGTGAATTCTCTAAAGTGATGCAATCAATGTGCGTCGGCTTGTTTGGCAGCCTCAACGGCGTCACGTGCATCGCCGTTCGCGCCATTGAAGAACAAGTTTAAAAGTACAGCACTGATAGACGCCAACAAAATTCCAGACTCAATCAATGGATGCAAGCTGTGAGGCATCCATTGTTTGAAGTTAGGGGCAATGAGAGGAATCATTCCAATGCCTATCGAGATGGCCACAATCATGGCGTTGAAAGAGTTGTTTTTAAAGTCAACGTTGCTCAAGATGCGAATACCAGTAGCGGCTACCATGCCAAACATGACCAAGCCAGCACCACCTAATACAACGGTTGGTAGGGACTCAATCAGCGCTGCCATTTTGGGCAGTAATCCAAGAGCCACCAAAATCAAACCGCCAGCGACACAAACAAAACGACTTTTAACGCCAGTGACAGCAACCAAACCGACATTTTGAGAAAAGCTGGTGTAGGGAAAAGTATTGAAAATACCACCCAACAATGTACCCAAGCCGTCAGTTCGCAAACCACGTGTCAAGTCGGCTTGATCGACTTTTTTGTCGGTCATTTCGCCTAAGGCCAAAAACATACCGGTTGACTCAATCATCACCACAATCATGACCAATGTCATGGTCAAAATCAAAACAGGGTCAAATACAGGCGCGCCAAAATGAAATGGCATCACTACATCAAACCAAGCAGCTTTGCCCACTTTGTCAAAATTCATCAAGCCCATTGCAGTGGCAACAATACCGCCGACGACAATGCCTAGCAACACCGAGATGTTGGCAACAAATCCCTTTGCGTATTTCGAAATCAACATGATGGTGACCAAAACCAATCCCGCAATACCAACGCCAGTTAATTCTGCGTATTTGGGGTTGGGCAACTTAGGCATCAACGCGAGATCCTTGGGTATGGCTGGCAGATTAGAACCCGGTGCACTTGCGGCCGCAGCGGCTGCCTCCAACCATTGCTTATGCTCTGGATTGACAATACTTGGCGCTGTAGGTCCGACAGGGTTACCAAATATCCAATTGATGCCAATTCGCATCAAGCTGATACCAATGACAGCAATGATGGTTCCTGTCACAACTGGTGGAAAGAAACGCAACATACGGCTTACAACAGGCGCAATCAGGATAGAGATCACCCCCGCACCAATGATGGACCCAAATATCAATTGAGCCCCTAATTCTCCTGGGTTTGCATTGGCCATGGCCACCATGGGTGCCACCGAAGCAAACGTAACGCCCATCATGACTGGCAATCGGATGCCAAACCACTGAGTGGCACCCAATGACTGAATCAGGGTGACCAAGCCACAGCAGAACAAATCAGCTGAGATGAGATATGCCACATCTTGAGGACTGAGTTTGAGTGCGCGTCCCACAATGAGAGGTACAGCCACTGCACCTGCATACATGACCAAAACATGTTGAAGTCCCAGAGCGGCGAGCTTGCCTGTTGGTAATTTCTCATCGACTGGGTGAATTGAAATGTCACTCATGTTTGTCTCCCACATTGAGGTTTTGATCGAATGCAAGTGTCTAAATCCACAGATTGCACACTAAACTGTATACAATTTAAAAGACAAAGGAGTCATGGGAAACCCTTAATTCAAGAATAGATCCGTAAATTAAATGCATTAATTCACTTAAACCCCACCCTGTCTAACATCTGTTGAACCTTGATTTGATTCATCCCCACAGCACTGATAGGCAAGACTTCGCTCTTGAAGTTGCCACCCGACATTGACTTCAAGGCAGCATTGTCAAAGCTGATACCTTTTGCAGCGGGCCACTCATTGTTGCCATTGGCAAAATGATTTTGGGCCGATGCACTGGCCAAGTACTCTAAAAACTTCACAGCGTTGTCTGTGTTCTTAGAGTTTTTAGCAATGGCCCCCCCCGCTATGTTCAGATGTGTTCCCCAACTGGCTTGATTTGGAAATACCACGCCGACTTTTTCTGCCATGGCCTTGTCTGCAGCGTTTTCAGACCTCAACAGCCTTGCCATGTAGTAAGTATTGGTTAAGGCCACACCACATTCACCAGACGCAACACCTTTGATTTGATCGGTATCTCCGCCTGCAGGGTTGCGCGCAAAATTAGCAACCAAGCCCTTTAACCAAGCCTCGGTTTGTTGTGGGCCCAAGTGCTCTGTCATGGCGCCAAATAAACTGAGGTTGTAGGGATGTGAACCAGAGCGAATGCACAACCTTCCTTTGAATTGTGGATTGACCAGTTTTTCGTAACTGTCGACATCTGAACTTTTATATTTCAATTTATCGTAAACAATGACGCGAGCACGGGTTGACAAACCAAACCATGCGATGCCACCGTTGTCAGCACGTTTTGCCCTTAAGTTTTCGGGAATGGCTGCTTCCAAGACTTTGGACTTGATGGGTAAAAACAAGCCATCAATCTCTGCTCGCCACAATCTGGCCGCATCCACGAGCAAGATCACATCGGCAGGAGATGCTGCACCTTCAGCCTTCAAACGCGTCAAGATGCCTGCGTCATCCGCATCAACACGGTTGATTTTGATACCAGTACTTTTTGTGAAATCACTGTACAGGGCCTCATCAGTTGGGTAATGACGGGCAGAGTAAATGTTGATGGATGTTGCCGCTGATTGCGCATGTGATTGCAATGACATGCTTACCGAAGCCAGCAGGCTGATGAGTGCCACGCACTTTACATATCTCAAATTGAAATATTTCTTACTCATATAGCTCCTCTTTAGTGCTTGTATGAGCAAATTTTACCTCAAATAAGAATGATTCTCATTTGCGATTGAAATAATTTTCAGGTGAAAGTGACCACATGGTCAACCTCTGCACGAATACCAATCCACTCACCCACATGGTGATCGTGATGGCTAGGCACGTGCGCTAAAACAGTGTCGCCAGACTGAAGGCGCAAGGTGTACAAAAACTCTGAACCTCGAAATGCTTTGCGAACTATTTCAGCTTTGACACTTGCTGCATCATCGTGAACGATGTCATCCGCTCGGAGCAAGACGTCGCAATGAGTCAGCTCTTCTGGAGAAGGATGTGAGGTCTCAGCCGACAAGTCGAGCTCGTCGGTCAACAAACCTAAGACGGTATGCACTTCAACGCGACCCTTCACAACCGAGCGACGTCCTGGAATAAAGACACCATGCCCAATGAACTCTGCAACAAAACGTGATGCAGGACGATGATACAGGTGATAAGCATCATCCCATTGCGCTAATTGACCCTCTTGAATCACACCAATGACATCACCTATGGCAAAGGCTTCCATTTGGTCATGCGTGACAAAAAGCGCAGTTGCATTGGCCGCCTTCAAGATACCCCTGATTTCTACGGCCAGCCGTTCACGAAGGTCAACATCCAAGTTTGAAAAGGGCTCGTCCAATAGCAACAGGGCAGGCTTTGGCGCCAATGCACGTGCCAACGCAACCCGTTGTTGCTGGCCGCCTGATAACTCATGGGGATAACGGTTTTGTACTTCGGCAAGGCCAACCAGTTGAAGAACCTCTTCGATTCGTTGCGCTTTCAAGATGGCACTTTGTCCATGCAAACCAAAAGCAATGTTGCCCGCTACGGTAAGGTGTGGAAACAAAGCGTAGTCTTGGAAGACCATGCCCATGCGCCTGTTTTCCGGAGGTGCCGTCATGCCGGGCTGGCTAACAACGCGATCGGAGAGTTCGATCTGTCCGGCGGAAACAGGCTCTAAGCCTGCGATGGCACGCAATAAGCTGGTTTTACCGCAACCTGAAGGTCCTATGAGTACGCCAATTTGACCTGCTTGAAGAATCAGAGAGACGCCCTGAACCGCAGGCCTTTGTTGGCCAGCGTAGTGCACATCAACTTGTTGGAGGGTCAAGAACATACCGCAGATTGTAAGGAATGCAAGACCATTTGAAAGCCATCACCTGTGCAACATCCTTACAATTATCGGGTTGGTACATCTGAACGCTCGTGTTGGTGTAGCCCTCTTATTCTGGAATTAGCTCATGTTTGCACCCCGAATTCGTTCGGTTCTATTTAGCCTGATCGCCTTGATCATTTGCCTACCTGTGGTGGCTTTGCTCTTGTCTTGGCTGGAATGGAATGCAACATCGGTTCAAGTCATGCAAGAAATGGCTCAAACCGTCTTACCAGATTACGTCGTTACCAGTTTGATCTTGTGCATGGGCGTTGCATCAGGGGTCACAGTTTTAGGCACCACCACTGCGGCGGCCGTTACTTTGTTTAGATTTCCTGGACGCAGTTTTTTTGAATGGGCCTTGCTACTTCCCATGGCCATGCCCGCTTATGTCGTGGCTTATGCCTACACAGATTTTTTGCAGTTCAGTGGCCCCTTGCAAAACTTCATTCGATATCAGACAGGTGCAGAAGGTCGGGTCTTCCCTGAAATTCGAAGTTTGGGAGGTGCCGTCCTGGTCTTTTCTTTGGCACTCTATCCCTACGTCTATTTATTGGCCAGAACGTCCTTAAGTGAACGCGCATCGCAATTGATGGAAGCCGCACGAATGTTGGGGGCGCCGCTTCAAAGGCGAATTTTAGAAGTCGCCCTTCCTTTGGCACGTCCTGCCGTCGCTGCTGGCATTGCTCTGGCACTCATGGAAACATTGGCAGACTTTGGGGTGTCAAGTTATTTTGGAATTCAAACTTTCACCGCAGGTGTCTACAAAGCATGGCTGGTGATGGACAATCGCATAGCCGCAGCGCAGTTGGCCACACTGCTTTTGGGTACAGTCATGTTGTTACTTCAACTTGAAAAAAAAGCCCAAGCCCGTATGCGATTTAGCAGCATGAGAACTGGTGTTTATTCAACTTCAGATGCTCAGCCAAACGCACTCATTGGGGCAAAAGGACTGGCCTTAACAGCATGGTGCGCCCTCCCCTTGGTTTTTGGTTTTGTATTGCCGGTTCTACTCATGCTGAGGCCATTGATCGCCTCTGACATCGACATTCCCTGGAGCCGTTTCTTCAATTGGTCAATCAACAGTTTGCAATTGGGTCTTGTGACTGCCCTTTTGGCAGTGATGGCCGCCTTGGTACTGAGTTTCAACTCAAGAAGCAAACCCGATGTTTTTTCGCGAACAGCAACCATTTTGGTTGGGCTTGGCTATGCCATCCCCGGAGCGGTGGTGGTGGTGGGAATGTTGCTACCCGTCATGTGGTTGCAGCATTACTGGCCAAATTGGCAGATTGGCTACTGGCTCACCGCAACTGTGATCGGACTCATTTGGGCATACTTGGTTAGATTTTGTGCTGTTGCTCTTCAATCGGTGCAAAGCGGCTATGCACGAATCCCCATTAGCTTGGACGACTCTTCACGGATGTTGGGCGTCTCTGGGTTCAAACTGCTCTCGCAAGTACACACGCCTTTGCTAAAACGGTCCATTTTTGCCGCAAGCTTGCTCGTATTTGTCGATGTGATGAAAGAACTGCCCGCCACTTTGGTATTGAGACCCTTCAACACAGACACTCTGGCTGTAATGGCTTACCAATTGGCCAGAGATGAAAGACTGGGTGAAGCCGCGCTGCCCAGCTTAGCGCTCGTCTTGGTGGGCTTGATCCCAGTCATGATGCTAAGCCAAGCCATGAATAAACCCAGGCTTCAACCCACCCAACCGCCGCCCAGGGGAAAGACTTGACCTACAAAACAAGCAGCGGGCTCACTGCACAAATAAGCAGCAAACGCCGCGTCCTCTTCTTCAATGACCAACTCGCAAGCATTACATCGCGATTGAGTCGCTCTTTGAACATGGGATGAGATTGGTTTGTCAGTCTGATTTGGAAACGTGCCGATCTTGTCGACCTCGTAATTTTTGAGCGGACACGACAACGGCATCTGCAGGCTTGGCATTTGAGATGTCGCCCCCCAGTGGTAGTCGTTCATGCGCCAAGCAATTTGGCCGAGCCCTTGCACCACTGGCCACATAGTCTTGAAGCAAGCTCGCTCTGGCTGTTTCAACTGGCAGTCCAAGAATCTCTGTGAGGTACAAGAACACAGCATCCACAAGCGCTTCAGGGGTTAAACCATAGGTTTTTGAAGTGCGTTGCCACAGGTCATCAGAAAAATTCATGAACGACCAAAATGAAGAATTATGGGGTGCCGCTGGCTTTAACAACAAGGGCAAACTTAATTTGAAACGACCTGAGTTGGCCACCAAATCCCAGTACTTGGCCATTCGCGTAAAGCGTTGCAATGCAAGGGCGTCAAGGTCCTTGGTTTGGCGAACCACATAAGGCGGTTGGTCGTCATAAACCATTTCAAAAGATGCGGTATGCCGAGCAATGGGCGTACCTCGCAACCGTTTCAAGATGCCCAGTTGAATTTCTTGCGGCCCAATAGCGAGCAGTCGATCGAAGCCCTTTGCAAAACTGTCAATGGTTTCACCCGGCAAGCCAAAAATCAAATCTGTATGTAGGTGAGCGTTTGAGGCGTTAATCAGCCATCTCAAATTGACCTCCGTTTGAACGTTGTCTTGACGCCTTGAAATCAGCTTTTGAACAGTTTCATTGAAGCTTTGTATCCCCACCTCAAATTGCAAAACGCCTGGTGGAAATTGCGCAATCAGGGACTTGAGCTTGTCCGGCAAATGATCGGGAATAACTTCAAAGTGGACCAACAAACCATCAGCATCAGGTTCCTTCAGCTTGTCTAAAAAGAACTGAAGAATTTGCACAGATGCGTCTATTTTCAAATTGAAAGTTCGGTCTACAAATTTAAAGTTACGAGCACCTCGCTGGAAGAGCGTGTGCAATTCTTTCAAAAATGGCGCCAACTCAAAAGTCCATGCAGTTTTGTCCAGTGAACTTAAGCAAAACTCGCATTTAAAGGGACAACCTCTAGACGCTTCGACATACAACAAACGGTTAGCCAGATCAGCATTCGTGAAGTGCTGGTAAGGCAACTCAATCTGGTCCAAAGGTGGTTGCTCGCCTTGAATCACTTTCATCAAGGGCTTGGGGCCCTCAAGCAATTGCTGACAAAGTTTGGGAAAACTCACGTCACCCCACCCTGTGATCACATGATCGGAAATTTGCACAATTTCTTGTTGATCCGTTTCATGGCTAACTTCTGGTCCGCCCAACACAATCTTGAGGTCAGGACGCTGCACCTTTAAAAGGCGGATCAATTCTGTGGTTTGCAACACATTCCAGATGTAGACGCCAAATCCAATGATTTGCACTTGGCCGGCTTGCGGATCCCCCAATGTCTTAAGCAATTGAGACACCATGTCTGGCAAGGGCTTGGCCAACGTGAACTCTAGCAAGACTGTTTGAGCCGCCAAATTCGCCCCCCCGTGACGCGCCATATTGGCCATCAGGTAACGCAAACCCAATGACGCATGGATGTATTTTGCGTTCAGGGTGCTAAGGACGATGGTGGGCCTTGAAGGCGCTGTGTAAGACATTGCTCTATTATCACGTCAGCATCTGTGTTTTGCTGCGTTAGCAACAGCGTGCCTGAAACGGTGGCTAAACTAGGTCAACCGGCCTTTGTAAGGGTAAATTTAGCATCGAAGGAATGGGATGAATCCATGATCAGGGATATATTTTGGTTAATCTTCGGCATCGCATTGAATGCCCATGCCGCACTCAACCCAGAAGACGAACTCGCCGATGCGCCGGCCCAAATACACTCATGAACAATGACATCAGTCAGCTGCGGTCCATATTACAGACAGCCAAAACCATTGCAGTTGTGGGTTTGTCTGCACAGTGGAATCGACCCAGTTACTTTGCTGCCAAATACATGCAAGCACATGGTTACACCATCATTCCAGTCAATCCAAGGTACGCAGAATCATCTGACACCATGGGTACGTCTATCTTGAATGAAAAATGTTACGCCAGCCTACTTGATATTCCTGTGCAGGTGGACATCGTTGATGTCTTTAGAAAAACAGAAGATGTCACCCCTTTTGCCCAAGAAGCAATTCAAATCGGTGCGAAATGTTTATGGCAGCAGTTAGGGGTAGAAAACGCACAGGCAGATGCCATGGTTCGTCTCGCGGGACTGCAATCAGTGACCAATCGTTGCGTCAAAATTGAACATGCAAGGCTGTTTGGAGGACTCAATTGGGTAGGTGTCAACACAGGCATCATTTCTGCACGGCGACCCCACTAGGCACACATCATGAGCGATCATCTTTTCAAGCCCGAAACTTTGGCCATTCATGCAGGCCAAATTCCAGATGCAGCCACTGGCGCACGCGCTTTGCCAATCTATCAAACGAGTAGTTTTGTTTTTGACAGCGCCGATCATGCGGCAGCACTGTTCAACCTTCAAACTTTTGGAAATATTTACGCAAGGCTCAGTAACCCAACTGTGGCAGTTTTAGAAGAACGCGTGGCTGCCCTTGAAGGGGGACGCGCTGCCGTGGCTTCAGCATCAGGCATGGCCGCTGAATCTATGGCCCTGATGACACTCTTGCAATCTGGAGACCATGTGGTTGCTGCAGGCGCACTTTATGGAGGCTCAGTTACTTTACTGTCTGTCAATCTTAAAAAATTTGGTGTCAATTGCACCTTTGTCGATGGCAGCTCTACAGAAGCATTTGCGCAAGCCATTCAACCCAATACACGTGCCATCTATGCGGAAAGTCTGGGCAACCCTAGCATGTTGGTTTTGGACATTGCGGCCATTGCGGAAGTAGCCCATGCCCATGGCTTGCCCCTGATCATTGACAACACGGTGCCTAGCCCATTTCTGTGCAACCCCATTGCGCATGGGGCCGACATCGTGGTTCACTCTGCCACCAAATATTTGGCGGGTCATGGCACCACGCTGGGTGGTTTGGTCGTAGAAAGTGGAAAATTTCCTTGGGACAATGGCAAGTTTCCTGGCATGACTGAACCCTCGCAGGGCTATCACGGCGTTAAGTTTTATGAAACATTTGGCGATTTTGGATTTACCATGCGCTGCCGTATGGAAAATTTGCGTGTGTTTGGCGCATCACTCAGCGCAACCAATGCTTGGCAAATATTGCAGGGTGTAGAAACTTTGCCTTTGCGAATGGAAAGACATTGCAGCAACGCCATGGCTGTCGCTCATTTTTTAGAAAACGACAGCCGGGTGGCATGGGTCAACTACCCAGGTCTGGCCAACCACCCGCAACATGCTTTGATGAAAAAACAAATGCGAGGTGCTTCTGGTCTATTGGCCTTTGGCGTTAAAGGTGGACTCCAGCAGGGCATTAAATTCATTGAGTCAGCAAAATTCATGAGCCACTTAGTGAACATTGGTGATACACGCACCTTGATCAGCCACCCCGCCAGCACAACCCATCGTCAACTCGATGAGGCCCAGCAATTGGCAGCAGGTGTGGGACCAGACATGATTCGAATTTCTGTCGGACTGGAACACATCGATGACATTTTGTGGGACATTGACCAAGCCCTCAATGTCGCCACTCGTTAATTTGCTCAGAGGACGTCACATGACCAGCATTTTTGATCAAGGCCTGGACAAAAATTCAGCCAATTACTCGCCCTTGTCACCGGTGAGTTTTGTTGAGCGAAGCGCAGAGATTTTCGGTGATTTAACGGCTGTGATCCATGGCAACAGGCGATATACATGGGCCCAAACACGTGATCGATCAGCACGCTTGGCCGCAGCCTTGAAAAGCTTGGGCATAGGCAGAGGCGCCACAGTCAGTGCCATGCTTCCCAATACCCCTGAAATGGTAGAAGCGCATTATGCAGTTCCAGCCTTGAATGCGGTGCTCAACACTTTGAACACTCGCCTAGACGCGGCATTGATTGCTTGGCAGTTGAACCATTGTGAGTGCCAAGTCCTGATCACGGACCGTGAGTTTTCAACTGTCATCAAACAGGCCGTCGACATTCTAAAAAGTGAGCACAGCAAAGAAATTTTAGTGGTCGATGTTTGCGATAGCGAATACTCGGGCCCAGGTGATGCCGTGGGTCAGTTTGAATACGAGTCATGGATTGCCAGTTATGCGCCTCTAGAAACTTTGCAAGGTCCTCAAGATGAGTGGGACGCCATTGCAGTTAGCTATACCAGCGGTACCACGGGCGATCCGAAAGGTGTGGTAACCCACCATCGCGGCGCTTACCTGAACGCTGTTAGCAACGTGGTCACATGGACCATGCCGCACTTTCCAATGTACCTCTGGACTTTGCCCATGTTCCATTGCAATGGCTGGTGCTTTCCATGGACCATTGCCATGCAAGCAGGAACCCATGTCTGTCTGCGCAAGGTTGAAGCCAAACCAATATTGGATGCCATACGCATTCACAATGTTGACCACTACTGCGCAGCGCCCATTGTTCACAGCTTGATTTACAACGCATCCGATGACATGCGAGCCGGCATATCGCAAAAAGTGCGAGGCATGGTTGCAGGCGCAGCGCCACCTGCCGCCATGATTGAAGGCATGGCCAACATTGGCTTCGACATCACGCATGTCTACGGCTTAACCGAAGTCTATGGCCCCGCCAGTGTTGCTGCAAAACGCAATACATGGGCAGCAGAGAGTTTGTCGGAGCAAACCAGATTGAATGGGCGACAAGGTGTCCGGTACCCTCTTCAAGAGGGAATGACGGTCGTCGACCCCGAAACCATGAAGGAATGCCCTGCAGATGGTACTTCCATGGGCGAGATCATGTTCAAGGGCAACATTGTCATGAAGGGTTACCTTAAAAACCCACGTGCGACACAAGAAGCATTTGAAGGTGGATGGTTTCACACTGGTGATTTGGCCGTCATGGAGCCCGATCGATACGTCAAAATTAAAGATCGCAGCAAGGACATCATCATTTCTGGTGGTGAAAACATCAGTTCACTTGAAGTTGAGGATGCCTTGTACAGACACCCTGCTGTGATGGCCTGCGCTGTGGTGGCCAAGCCCGATGCCAAATGGGGAGAAACACCATTGGCATTTGTCGAAGCTAAACCGGGGGCTACGGTTAGCCAAGATGAACTCGTCTTGCACTGCAAATCTTTGCTGGCCGGTTACAAAGTGCCAAGAGACATCAGGTTTGAAGAAATACCGAAGACGTCCACTGGCAAGATTCAAAAGTTTCAATTGCGCGAGCGCGCCAAAAAATCGCCAACTTAATTCACGGAGACGTTCATGACAGAGACAAGCAACTCTTTGGTATTACGCGAAGACGATGAGCGCGGCGTCATCACACTCACACTGAACCGTCCGAATGCCTTCAATTCATTGAGCGAAGATTTGTTAAATGCCTTGCAACAGGAAATTGACGCCATTTCCAAAAATAGCAAAGTGAGGGTTGTCGTCATTGGTGCTTCAGGCAAAGCCTTTTGCGCTGGACATGACTTGCGCGAGATGCGTGCAGAGCCCTCTCTTTCTTACTACCAAAACTTGTTCAACAAGTGCGGGCGAATGATGATGAGTTTGCAAAAACTGCAGGTGCCAGTTATCGCAAAGGTACAAGGCATTGCCACAGCAGCTGGTTGTCAAATGGTAGCGCAATGTGATTTAGCTGTTGCTTCAAGTGATGCCAAGTTTGCAGTCAGTGGCGTCAATTTGGGCTTGTTTTGCGCAACACCCAGCGTAGCCCTGTCGCGTAATTTGTCACGCAAAGCAGCCTTCGAAATGTTGGTTACAGGCGACTTCATCGATGCAGTCGAGGCCTTGTCCAAAGGACTGATCAACAGAATTGCCGAACCTGAGAATCTGGACGCAACCGTTGAAGCGCTTGTAAGCAAGATATTGGCAAAACCACAAGTCGCGCTGGCCATGGGCAAAGAACTTTTTTACATGCAACTTGAAACAGACATGGCCCAGGCCTATGAATTTGCTTCTCAAACCATGGCATGCAACATGATGGATGCCTCTGCGCTGGAGGGTGTTCAAGCTTTCATTGAAAAGCGCAAACCAAACTGGTAAGGTTTATCAGCTGATTCAAATTGTCAAGTTTAGAAATACCCGACCATTTTCAATTTTGACAGGCCAAGATTTGACAGCTTCTGTGGCTGGACCGCACTGGACCGAGCCATTGCGCACATCAAACATCGCTTGGTGAAACGGACATTCCACAAAGTTCCCTTCAACGAACCCGTCGCACAACTTGGCATTGCCATGGCTGCAATCGTTGTTGATGGCATAGACGCCCTCCTCTAATTTGAAGATGGCGATGTCATGATTTTCAAGGGTCACAGACATTCCTGCGCCTTCAAACAAATCGGCCTCGGCCGCCACGTCAGTCCAGTTGCTCATCATTAGATAGGGTAAATAACAGAATTTGGGATCATCTCACTGTCGTAGATGCACAAGCGCTCAGCCAACTTGAAACCACTGGGCGTAGCAACAATGATGTCGAGGTAACGCCCCACATTGAAGACGGTGCTTTCTTTGTCTAGCTTTGTCCTGAAGACTGCGTAATTGGCTTCACTGTAGATTCGCCCCTCCAGCACTTTTCTAACAATGGGTGCACCCACCACGTGCCGTTGGTAATAGGGATCGTGAAAGATGGTTTCGCTGATGCCGTAAGCACGGTCTTTCAGCATGCCTTTACTGGTTAAAGACAAGGTAGCCAAGGGGAATCCACGCTCGTAGTTTTCACGTGGTTGAAGTTTGTAAACGCAGTGCTCAGTGAAAAACTCTGGCCACAAATCCCATTGACCACTGTCCACGGCACTGGCGTAGTCGGCATAAAGTTGCTGAATGCCAAACCAAGTTTGCATATCGACCATGATCAATCCTCCATCACTTGTCGCCAGTATTCATACATGCCTCTGATCAAGGTTTCGGTCACCATGTGATCCGTATCGGCCACATCTTTGCCGCCCAACTCAGCAAGCGTTCTGTGTTGTGGCTTGGATTCAAATGCTTCTTGTGAAAACTCAATCACCTCACCATCATCGGCTGAGACAAAGCCAGCAGGTCCAAACAAATTGGCCTGCCTTAAACGACGCTCTGTCATTTCGGGCGTATCGTCATCAAAACCAAAGTGCGTCCAGACAAAATCAAAGGCGCCATGGCCATCTGGTTGGATGTGACGCGTCGAAACACTGTTGACTTGCTGTTGAAAAATGACACTTGGAAACAGCGTCATCATGACCGCAGTGGGGCCACCCCACCATGCTTCTGGCACGATGTCCAAGAAGCTTGGATCGTTGAGTTCCATACTGGCTTTGAAGCTGCTGACTTGCGTCACATCAGCCGCTCCACCCCTCGCTTGACCGGCAGAGCCTCGCGTTGAAATCATGGCGGCATGGCGATGCCTATCGTCCATGCGCAATTCACTTTTATTGTCTGCACGCCAAAGCCCAAAGGTCACAAACCAAGTGTGCAACAAACCGGGGTGATATGGGTCCTTGATGTTCTCTTGCATCAATTTCCAGTTGCCTGGAATACGCTGACGGTTGTAGCCCAAAATTTTGAGCTGGCGGCCATTGAACAGTCGGTCAAAATAGTTCAGGATGGTTGGACCCATGAATGCTTCGAGCGATTCAACTTGGTGGTCAAAGGAAGCAAACACCACGCCACCGCGTGTTGCAACTTTGAGCGTCGTCAATCCATGGTCCTTTGGGTCAAAGTCTGCAGGCATGCCGCCGTTGACTTTGCCGTCTTGACGGACACCACGTCGAAAAGGAACGCCCTGAAGCTTGCCATCCAAGGCATAACTCCATTGGTGGTAAGGACACACCAATTCTTTTTTGTTGCCATGGCGTTCTCGACAAAATGCCATGCCACGATGGGCACATACATTTTCGACCACATGAATTTGCCCATCTTGTGCGCGTGTCATGATGACCGAACGCTCACCAATGACCGTGCGTTTGAAATCACCTAAGCTTGGAATTTCAGCTTCAAGACCAACATAACTCCAATGCGCTTTGTAAAAAAAGCGCTCAAGTTCCTTTTTGTGATTGTCTTGATTGGCATAGACAGCAAAGGGAATGCGACTGGTGCCTTGGGTTTCCCAATGAATTGGATGTTCTTGCATGTGCGTTTGTTTCCACAAGATTCTTGAGACGCATCATGCCACCCGCACAAATTAAGTAAATCTTAATTTACATATAATTATTATTCGATTATCAAATATCAGGGCGCCTTATGGAATTGGCAAAACTGGACCTCAATTTGCTGTTGGTATTTCACCATTTGCTCATTCTGAAACGCGTTTCAGCAGTTGCAGAGTTGTTGAACATGAGCCAACCCGCCGTCAGCAGTGCACTGGGCCGACTCAGGTCAAGTTTGGATGACGAGTTGTTTATTCGCACGCAAGCCGGCATGACGCCAACGCCTTACGCGCTTCAATTGGCAACACCAGTGGCCATGGCCATGGACGGCATACAGCAAGCCTTGAATGTGCGAAGCGCTTTTGACCCCAAGAACAGCACTCGAAACTTCACCATCGCACTTACCGATGTTGGAGAAATGTATTTTTTGCCCGTCTTGATGGATGCGCTTGCCCGTGCAGCCCCTGGCGTTACCTTGCAAGTGGTTAGCGTTGCGCAGTCATCTCTTAAAGAGGACATGTCGAACGGTCAAATTGATTTGGCCATGGGCTTGTTGCCACAACTTCAAGCCGGGTTTTTTCAGCAATCCTTGTGCAAACAAAAATACGTCTGTTTGATGCGGCAAAAACACCCTTTGGCGCAGCTAAAGTCACTGACCGTTTCCGCCCTCTTTGCTGCCGAGCATGTGCGTGTTTTGGCCACAGGCACAGGACATGGTCGAGTCGATCTTGCGTTGGAC
>JACCDK011335628.1_pt1 | contig 34533 bp, 32 predicted proteins | sample 7445871 | NCBI WGS metagenome assembly JACCDK01 (sample SAMN15323436, study PRJNA562643) | freshwater metagenome | isolation source: river surface water | place: USA:Blue River Watershed | collected 2017-08-15 | reverse complement strand
ATCGTTAGAATCTGTCACAGAAGTACTCATCAAACGTGACAAGATTTCACCAAATATAGCCGACTTCGCAGCTCGTGTTAGTCAGGGACATATTGGGAGAGCAAGATATCTAGCAACCAACGAATCAGTCCGCAGTAACAGAAAAGTGATAATGCAACTCCCACTACAACTCGGTTCGCTCGCCGCTGCCTTCCACGCTGCTCAAGCCCTAATTGACCTTGCAACTGAAGAAGCCAGCACATCATCTGAAAGCAGAGATGAGAAAGAGATTGAAAAACTCCAAGAGGCTTACGGTAAAGGTGCCACAGGGCGAGGAATGGCGACGGGTGCCGCGAAGGCAGTCAAAGAGTTAGAGAAGGAACAGAAATCCCGAGCCACGCGGATGGTCCGCGACGCGATTGATGTAGCGTTAATCGACCTCGCGACCTTTTACCGTGATGTCATGCTGGTGCAGGCGGGCGATAAAGGACCAATTGTTAATTCAGATATGCGAACTGAGATAGAAAGTTTCGCATCAAGTATTTCCACACACTCAGCGGTTCAAAAAATGAGCGCCATTATGGAAGCTCGTAAGTACTTGGCCATGAACGCAGCCCCATTGATGACTTGCGAAGCAATGATGTGCCGGTTGGCAAGAGTGTAGATTCAAGAGTTGAGGCCGTATCCGTGTCTGAAACAGTGATGGCATTAAAAGAATACTGCGATTAACTCTAGTTCATGACTTAGTGATAATCGCAGAATACTTTCGATTTTCGTCAATGACCAATATTTGGTAGTTGGCATAGTCAGCGATAATTAAATTTATGAGTTCTTGGCTGATGTCGTCAAAAAGTATTAGCTCAACCCCCGGAAGATGCTGAACGACGTGGCTGAATTCCTTTATCTGCCAAGATGCTGAATGGTCTGAGTCGTGCAGAAAGATACTTGCCTGATTGTTAGATTTTAATATTTCAACAAAGGATTTTTCTCGAGCCAACTCTGGAAGAATTTCTAGTCGCCACCTGGCTTTAAGTTCGTCATCAATCAATTCACCAACTTTTTCTGTGATGTCTAAGGAAACCAAACACCCAGACTTGTTAAGTTGCATGGCACTTAAGATTGAATCTGTCGAGACACCCGCAGCTACGCCCGTTTCTAAGACAAATTGAGGTTTTTTAATCAACACACACAGAAAGATAAACTCGCTCATACCTGACCCAAGATCATAGATTGGATTAAAGAACGACTTTCGAGGTGCATCAACTTTCTGGCTGAATCTATTTTGATAAACCATATACTGGCTTCTAGCCAGACTTATTTTTTTCTCAGAAGCTCTCAACAATAAAGAGAAAAACTCGTCGGTAAATTCTGAAGCTTTTTTGATTTGGACGTTCTGAGGCTTGAATACTTCTCCCGACCCACTTTTGGGCGCACCCAACTTTCTAGAGGCTAACCTAGCTAATTCAAGCGGGCCAAAAGTGCGACTAACCCTGACCGCCGTTTGCATTTTACCTCTTAAGTCCATCCGAAGAGTTTAAAGGACGCATCTCCAGGATATAGAAACCGACTCTTGAAGTTGTAGTTTCGGGGAGGGATGGTCATAACAACCCCTTGTTATGGTGCAGAATTCGACCATGCGCCTCGACCATGTATCCTATGTAACCTCTCATGACCAATTAGCCGACACCGTGCAACGCCTTGGGTCGCGCCTTGGTAGCACCTTTGTTGACGGGGGAATTCACCCGCGCTTCGGCACACGTAACTTCACATGTGCATTGAAGAATGGTCAATACATCGAAGTTGTCTGTCCATTAGATCACCCAGCCACAGAACAAACGCCTTGGGGTAAAGCAGTTTCAAAGAAAGCCAATGAAGGGGGCGGTTGGTTCACCTGGGTATTTAGTACTGAGAATATCTCGCCAATCGAAGAAAAATTCGGTCGTGATGCAATCGAAGGGCACCGCACTCGCCCAAACGGAAGTGATCTCAAATGGGTACAAATTGGAGTGAAGGAAATAGTAGATGTTCCCAAGTTTCCGTTTTTCATCCAGTGGCTATCAACAGAACACCCGTCCCAAGACGGCGTTGCAATAGCAGAGATCAAAGAAATCGTTATTGCAGATGAGAATCACCTCGCAGATTCATGGTTTAAGGATGAAATTATGGCATCGCTTGGCGATGTTCAAATTGAGTGGGTGGACCCAGCAGATAATGATGACCAGTCTGGAATTGTCACTATACATCTCTCTACTCCATTAGGAACCGTAAGCCTGGATTAGTTCGTTGAAGGTGACATTTGGTGAGTCTAAGGAGAAGAAATCTTCAGAAAAATCACATTAAGAAAAAACATTAAACTAAAGTGCAACTCAGAATGTAATCGAAAAAGTATGCCTCAAATCGAAATTTTCCAATTTCTAGGATCTAGGTAAATTAGAGGAAGTTCTGGGAAATCTGAGAAATCAATATTCCAATCGGCGTCAAATGCACTGGCGATATCCTGAAATTGACTGAAATTTTCAGCCCCGATGACAATCGTTGAGGCCCAAGGGATTGATTTAGAATAGGCAACACAGGCTTCAAGTGCTGAAATTTGTTTGCGCCTACAATTATCCACAAAGTCAGAAAATTGATTTCTTACAGGATGAAAAAATGTTGGAAGGGAGTGCACATCTGAAAGAAGTAAACCTTGAAGAAATATTGATCGAACTGCCAACCAATTTCCAAATTCAGCCAGCGACAACAAATTTCTGGAGGTGTGAGTTTTGCGACCCAACACAGATGCTGGTAGTTGGAAAGTCGTGAATTTTGGAAAAGTCTTTTTTATCCAAAGTAACTCATCTTCGGAGTAAACACTAACTCCAATCTTCTTAGCTCTCCCAGTCTCTAGAGCTTGAATCATCCAAAAATAGATGTCTTCAGCTAGCTCCCCGTGAAGCACGGAGGAGTCATGAAGCAAAACTGAATCTAAATTTTCTGGGCCTACAAGTTCTCGCGAAGTAGAGATACTTTCCAACAGCAGATCTCTGGATTGACAAGAGGTCCTTGAAATTTTCGTTGTAACATTTACCCCAGTCTTTCCCCGTATGGCTTCACCAACTAACCTTTCGGCAAAACCATAACCAGGGGCTGTGTCAATGTGCGATATCCCTGCCGCCACAACCTTTTGAAGAAAAATTGCCTTTTCCGAATCTGAATAACGTTTTGAGCTACGAGTTATTCCATAACCATCATCAAGAATCGCGGTACCCAGGGTCAATACTGGGGTAGTTTGAACGAAACGCCCATCGGGATTGGTCATTCCTTACTCTTCCAGATTCCGATTTGGAAGAGTCTTAGTCATCCAATATCCACCTTCACCATAATTAGAAGCGATATTAAAACCAACTTTCCTGTACAGCCCTATCGCGGCTTCGTTGCTTGAATCTACACCAAGTTCAATAATCTGAATGCCATAAAACTCTTGCAACTCATCAAAGACAAATGGCAAAATTTCGGAGCCAACTCCGGTACCTCTATAAAGTAAATCTCCGATTAGCATGCCCATGACAGCTTTTTTTTCGTGAGAAGCGACTAATTCAAACTTTAAATTTCCAATGTGATACTCACTCTTTGTTGGAAAGATTCCCATAAGAATTGAATCTCTAGATTCGTTATTTCGGTTTATGAATTCTACGAGGTCTTCCAAGTTATAATCTGAGCGAACACTGTGAATGTACGGATTTGAATCAACATCTCGCATCCAATTAAGGTAGTTTGATAAGTTGTCAACCACTGGGTTGAGCCAGCGTAAATCAAACGAAGGCGTCTTAACTGAGAATTTCATTTTAATCACCCTGATTATTCTTGTACTCATAATCGAAAAGCGTTGATGTTGTTAGATTGATGATGCCCTTAGGGAGGTTAACAATCCCAAGGAGAAATCATTAGCCCAACTGTTAAGTTATGTTAGGTGCACTTTTAGTATAATGGTAACCTCATCCGGTGCGAGTCATAGCAGTAATTCAAGCAAGGTGTGCCTCGAAACGCCTACCCAACAAGGTGATGGTGCCGGTTTTGGGTAAGGAGATTATTCTTCATCTTGTAGAAAGAGTTGCAAAAGCTGATCGTATTTCGGACTTGATTGTAGCAACTACCACGGAACAGACAGATGACACTTTGGTACAGCTGCTATTAAAGGAAGGCATATCTCACTACCGTGGAAGTACGGATGATGTCCTCTCACGTTATGCATCCGCGAGTGCAGAATCTAAAGCTACATATGTAGTGAGGATAACTGGTGACTGTCCACTCGTAGATTCTCGTGTTATTGATTTAGCAGTTGATACTGCGATTGAGGGCTCTTATGATTACGTTTCGACGGATAATTCATTCCCCGACGGCTTTGATGTTGAAGTTTTCACGTATAAAGCTCTTATCGAAGCTCAACAACTAGCTTTAGATTCATTTGACCGCGAACACGTAACGCCATATATCAAAAGGAACTCTGTAAGAGTTAAGTACTTGAGTTTAAACCCAAGCCATGAGCATTTGAGAGTCACGTTAGATGAGCCCGAAGATTTATATGTGATTCGAAATGTATTAGAACATTTTGGTGATAACAGCAACTTTGATTTGAGCGAAGTTGTAGAATACTTGAATCAAAACCCGCAAATTGTACAAATTAATGGACATCACGTACGAAACGAAGGATCCAAATTGACGACTAACCAAAAATTGTGGAGGCGAGCCGAAAAGGTAATTCCAACAGGCAATCATTTGCTCTCCAAGAATCCGTACATGCATCTGCCGGGTAATTGGCCCAACTACTTCAGTAAAGCAAAAGGTTCGACAATTTGGGACCTGGATGACAGGAAATATTTGGACATGTCATTGATGGGGGTTGGAACAAATACACTTGGATATGGAAATGACTACGTTGATTCCAAGGTGCAAGAAGCTATTTCACGCGGAAACATGTCAACATTAAACTGCTTCGAAGAGGTACAACTAGCGGAGAGACTTCTAGAGATACACCCAAGTTTTCAGATGGCCAGATTTGCTAGAACCGGTGGGGAGGCTAATGCTGTTGCAATTAGGCTGGCCAGGGCAGCGACCGGCAAGGAGAATGTTGCTATCTGTGGATATCACGGTTGGCATGATTGGTACTTAGCCGGAAATCTTTCAATTAAAGATGGCTTAGATAGCCATCTTCTTCCTGGGCTACAAACCGGAGGCGTTCCAGATGCATTGCGAGGAACGACAACCACATTCCGTTACGGAAACTTGCCAGAGTTTTTATCTGCGGTAGCAGACCAAAATACCGCAGCAGTGATCATGGAAGTCAGCCGCAGCTCTTCACCCGATATTCATTTTTTACAGGCTATTCGCAAGGAGACTAAAAGCAGAGGAATAGTGCTTATTTTTGATGAATGTTCATCTGGTTTTAGAGAGAATTTCGGGGCAATGCATTTAAAGCTGGGAATTACTCCTGACATGGTTATGCTTGGTAAGGCCCTAGGTAACGGCTATGCGATTACAGCCATTCTTGGTCAAGAAAGTATCATGAGAGAGGCCAGCCACACATTTATTAGCAGTACATTCTGGACCGAAAGAATTGGATTTGTAGCCGCAATCGCAACGCTAGAGGTGATGGAAAATGAGAAATCCTGGGAACTGATTTCAAATTTTGGCAAACAAGTCCAAGAGGTGTGGAGAGACATCTCTCAGCAAACAAAAATTCCACTCTCAGTGAATGGCTATCCTGCAATTTCCAGTTTTACCTTTAAAGATCATCGCCATCAACTGTTTAAAACTTATATAACTCAAGAAATGCTCAAAAGAGGAATCCTTGCAGGCAATATGCTCTATGCGGCTACCACCCACACGGGGGCAATGCTTGATGAGTATTCTGAAGTACTACATTCAATATTCTTGAAAATACATACTGCGATTGAAAATGATGTTGTTCATCTACTTCTTGACGGTGAAGTTTCTAGGTCAGGATTCGGAAGACTTAACTAGAATACAAAACAAACTCTTCCGATTCCATCCCATCCAAAAAGAAAGTTTGAGCCGCGATGTATGTAGCCGACCCTGGTTCAGAGGGCTTAAAACCTATTCGATTTACTAAGAAATGCGTTGCCAAATTATCACTATGAACAGCCGCTATCCACTGAATGAATGGATGCTTCAATGACGTGCTTGATATTTGCCAATTTAAAGCCTCGAGCACCAGTGATAAATGCACGCCCTCTGTAAGAGGCGTCCATCCTCCAATCAAGAAAGTCCCCCGATTTATCTGGACTAATTCATGCCAAATGTAGATAGAAGGAATTTCCCTATTGCAGACGATGAAGTTCTCTCGGTTGTTGGAAAACCACCACGCATAATGCTCAGGCTTACTAATCAAAGATCGATTTAGCATAAACTTTCGAGTCGCTTCCAAATTTCTGCTTTCGAGGATCAAATTGACATCTTTGTTCTCGGCCCGCCTAACCTTAAAACCCATTTCAGTTTTCTTGGCGGTTATTGCGTCCTGAGTGAAAGATAATTCTGGCACCCTTTGTCCTGATAACTGTGAAAATAAAAAGTTAGCAACGCGATTTGCACCCCTGGAATCGGGCCTCGCAGTAGCTTCTTTAAATAGTATTTTCAACTTCCTTCGATTTTCCACCATAAATATAAAAAAAGAATCAAACCTAGCATCATCAAAATCAGCTAAACTGTTGAGATTAAAGTAATGCCCTAATTGCTCAAGCTGGAAATCGTCGTTCTTTTGCGACGGGTTGAGTGGAAAAGTGATGTGAGGGATTTTGTGGATTGACGTGTAGTAAAGACTCGTATTAGAAGCACCCACAACTAAATCAACATTTGAAATCAGCTGGTCAAAGTTACTTGAAAAATCAACTAATTCGAAAATCACATTTCCAAGCTCATCAAAATCGCCAAGTAAATAAGCAATAAATTTCTCATTCACAATTTCTGATCTTATGGCAATGAATTCCACAAAAATTTTTGAATGAGAAATACACTTTAAAAGACTCAAAAAGACTTTTCTGGCAACATCTTTAAAAGGGTTAGTGCCAAGATAAACAAAAATACGAACATATTTCGATTTCTTGTATTCGTTAAGCGGGAGAATTTCCGAATCCGAAAGCACGACGTTTGCAATTGCTTGCTCTCCAAGTGAAATTTGTGGGTCATGCCTTGTGCCATAAAAACGAAGCCCATAGGGAATTTTTACTATATAAGGCGATGCACTCTGATTACAGTCGTCTAGTAAGAAAATTTTAATCCCTAGATTATGAAAACCATCGAACCACTGTATGGTTGTTTTATACGAGTCCACAAAAATATTGGCTATATTGTATTTCTGAATAAACCGAGAAATCGATGCGAATTCATCGGCTTGGTCGAGGTTGCTTAGCACAATCAAGTCATCTTCAAAAGGTTTTAAAGCGGCAAAGTCACGAGGCCATGTGTTGTCAAGTACGAAGTAAATTCGTACGCCGAGTAGTTTTAGGGCAAGCGCTATTTCTAAAGAGCGGACAAAATGACCGAGCCCAGATCCATCAGAATTGTCAATACGAAACAGCAGAGAGTTACTCAACTGAATTCCTAGATTGATGAATTACTCGCCTACCATCGTTTCTGAGAAAGTTGTTTGCGTTTTCTCGCAGAGTTACTTTGTCAATTTTACCACTTTGCAATTTGGGGAGTTTAGATAACCAGATGTAGTGAAATGGCTGTTGGTATGGCGCTAGCTTAGTGCCAATCTTTTCTCTAATTCTCGATAGAAGCTCCATGGAATGAATACTCCCCGCAAGATACGCAACAGGGACCTGGCCGAAATAGTCATCATCTTTACCCACCACACAGCACTCCATAATCTCCTCAAATTCATAAATCACTCGTTCTACATCGCCTGGAAAGAGATTCTGCCCACCGACCCCAATAACATCTTTGATTCGACCGAGAAAAAACAAGCGACCTTTGGAGTCACTGAATCCGAGGTCGGATGTTGCGAACCACCCGGAGCTATTAGTAGCAGGAACAATTCGTCCATCAGCCACGTAACCTTCACAAATCAGAGGAGTTTTAACATAGATTTCCCCAGAAATTCCCGGCGCGCATCTATTTCCACTGGCATCTATAATCTGGACCGATACGTCATCACTAGTGACCCCAACCGATTCAGAAGCCTGATTAAATATTTCGGTAGAAGCATTTGTGACAGTGGCGACTTCCGATGCCCCGTATTGCTCATGGAAATCAAAATTCTTTGACTGAAACAATTCCTTTTTAACAGTTGAGTTTAATGCTGCAGACGAGCTTACTAAGCAGCGGAGTGAGTCGAGAATAAAATTTGGCGATAAGAGATATCCAGTCAAACCATGTAGATGGGATGAAACACAAATTGTGAAACTAACTCTATATTCCTGAACAGCATCTACCCAATCTAATGGTGAAAATTTCCTTAGTAGTACTAGTTTGGCACCCGTTAATAACGGAAGAAAGGTTAATCTCTGACCTAAAGAATGTGAAAATGGTGAAGCGTTGAGAATTACATCATCTTGTGTAACACCGTAAAGATCTCTTGATTGAGCCGATCTAGCAATTTTCAACTCTTGGGAAAACACAATTGGTTTTGGGTCACCTGTTGATCCTGAAGATGCTGTAATCAGAAAAGGATTTAAAACAGAAGATTGAAGCGCGTAGGTAGAGTTTTCACCGGAGGACAACTTGTATAGGAAAAACCCCTCAAATCTCTCTACAAATAAGAAATCGGTGCTGAATCTTTCAGAATCTGAAATTATCCAAGTAGTTCCAGATTTGATTAAAATGGTGCTGATTTGGTTTTCTCGCAGTGAGGCATTTATCGTAACCGCACTCAGTCCTATTTTTGAAAACGCAAAAATTAATTCAATTGTTTCAATTGAATCAGCACAAAGCAAACCAACGGTCGAAAAGTGATGAGCTTTCACCACCCGGAAGAGGTAATCTGCCGAACTATCAATTTCTTCAATCAATTTTGCGTAAGTGCACGAATTTCCGTCATATTCCACTATGGCGATTTTTTCGGGTACAGTTTTAGCAATCCTAGACAACTCTAAGTATAAATTAGACATACCCTTATAATTCAGCAGCAATCTCTTTTAGAAAAGTTTCCAAAGTTAAATCACGCATTAAATAAATCAATTCATCACGAATTACCTTTTGGGTGTGGAACTCAATTTCTGAAATTAATGAAACGATGAGCAGGCTATCAATCCACTTTTGGTCACTAATAGGAGTTGTCAAAGCAATAGAAAAGTCGAAGTCGAGAGTTGGCCTATTGCGAAGATACCATTTTTCTACGGCATTAAAAAGTAAACTCATCATTCATCCTCTAGATCCACATGCGAAAGGGACAACCTTTCGCCTCTGCGTAGTGATTTACGGCATCGTTTGCCAATGATTGTTTCATAGTAAGAAACTGGCAGCCCGAATGAAGGTCGAACCGACCTTACATTTTCAGGTGTAAGTCTTTCGCCTTTGTTCACATCCTTTACACAGTATAAAGAGCGCTTACCATTCAAATTTTCAAACGAGCTTACAGGAATGTCATACTTAACTTCTCCAATTGATGATTCCACATTCCGAATGCATTCAACCATATAGCGGAATTCTTCTGGCGTCAGAGAAAAAAAATCATCAACTGATTCCTGGGAATCAGATAATTTAATATGTTTCTCAATGACATTCGCGCCTAGCGCAACTGCTGCAATAGGAACTTCGGTTCCGAGCGTATGATCAGAGAAGCCTACTGGCCCCCCAACCAGCCCCTTCAAATGCTCTATAGTGCGTAAATTTATGTCTTGCACTGGAGCTGGGTAGGCTGTACTGGCTTTTAGCCAAATCACCTGGGGGCAACCATTCCGTAGAAGTACTTCATTAGATTCATAGATTTCTGATGCATTTGAAAGGCCTGTCGAAATGAAAACAGGTCTTCGCGTTTTGGCCAGCTCTTTAAGGAGAATATAATCAGATGCTTCAGGAGATGCAACCTTATATGCAAAAGGATTATGCTTTTCAAGAATATCAATTGACATTAAGTCAAAAACTGAGGCAAAAATTGGTACAGAACATTGCTTGGCTGCCTTAAACAGTTCGGGAATCCATTCAAATGGGGTCTGTGCATTTTGATACAAATTATAAAGAGTCGAATACTTTTCCCACGAATTTCCAGAGGGAATCTTAAAGTCTTCCGAGTCACAATCCAAAGTAATTGAATCCGCAGTATACGCTTGGAATTTCACTGCGTCTGCCCCTGCTCGAGATGATTCTTTGATGAGTTTTAGCGCTTTGTCTAAATCTCCAGCATGATTTCCAGAAATTTCTGCAATAATAAATGCTGGACGACCATGCCCGACTTTTAGCGCCATTATTCACCCGAATTTTCGCTGATTTGTTGACGTGCCAGACTCTAGCACTGAGAAGCTTAAACCCCCCTCATTATAGTGGAATCCATTCCCTCGCTTCGTGTGACTTCACCGAAGCCTGAAGTATTTCCAAGCCAGCAATTGCCTCGGAAATTATGGGTGCAAAACCCGAATTGCGATTGAAATTTTTAGAGTCAACAAGAGCATCCTTAACATCCGAATAAAGATTTGCGAATGCCTCAATGAAGCCTCCTGGATGTCCTGGCTTGAATCGGTTATACCGTGGTTCATCCACAATCGGGAAGCCCTGTCCGAATCGAATTTCAGTGACTTCACCAAATTGATTTGCTTTTTTTATTCTATTTGGATCCGTTTGCTTCCACGAAAGACTCCCGAGGGTTCCAAAGATTTCAATTTCTAAGCCGTTTTGTTCCCCGAGTGCCGTTTTGCTCACCCAGAAACTTCCAATCATTCCATTTTTATACTCGACCAGAATTTCTACCTCATCAATAACTCCCTTCATGAATGAGTGATTCCCAAATCTTGAGAAAACACCGCTTGGATTCATTCCAGTGGTGAAGGATGCGAGATGTAAGACATGCACTCCCAAATCTAATAAAATCGTGGGTATTTCTCCATCAGATTGTCGCCAAAGCTGAGGAGGATTAACGCGATGTGTTAATCGATTTTGCTTTAGGTACCCTTCCTGCGGCATTTTTACGCGGATTGAGATTAATTCTCCCAATTCTCCACTCATGACCAAATTGCGGATCAATCTCACCATGGGATAGCCGCTGTAGTTGAAAGTGACAAAGAGTCCGGTATTCAGTTCCTCAGCAAGCCTCATAACCTCTTTGGCTTGTGAAACTGTAGAGGTTACAGATTTTTCACATATCACTGGAATCTTGGCTTGAATTAAAGGGATTAAATATTCAAAATGATTCGGAGTCGGCGTGAGTAGCGAGATAGCGTCGTAAGCATCTTTACTGGCAACAACTTCGTCGATTGACCCGAAAATCATATTGGGCTCGACAGAGTAAAGTTTAGCTGACAGCTTATTCGCATCCCTATCTCGATTAAACATTCCTCCGACAACTCGGAAGTTTCCATCTAGCTGTGAGGCTATAAAATGAGCCTGCCCAACGGCAGAATTACTTCCCCCACCTAAAAATGCTAATCGCAAACTCGCCATACAGCCATCTTTCTATGTAGCTACCACTGAATAAAACACTTTTTGGGTTATTACTTGGAACCAATGTCCCTTCAGTGTATCAAGTATTATCAGGGCTAGCGTGAAACTCAGGAAAGGCAATCAGAGACATTAGCAAATTGATATTTTTTAGTATCATAATACCAGTACACAATTCGGCAGTATTTGTGGAATCTACCATCCAAGCGCTAACTGAGTTGCATTTCCCCGCTGAAGATTTTGAAGTGATTTTTGTAGACGACGGATCTACAGATAATTCAATGGAGCAAATAGAGACTTTTCTAAAACTGCATGACGCAAAATTTACAATAAAATTGTTGCACAATTCAGGTGCTAGAGGGCCTGGTGTTGCACGGAACATCGGGATATCAAATGCGCAAGGCGGATGGATACTTTTCTTAGATAGTGATGACCAATTTGTGCCTAATGCACTCACTGAATTAGACAGACATATAAAACTAGAAGGCAAGGAAAGTGAGTTGGTTTTTTTTGATGGATTGAAGATGGGACGAGCAAATGACAAGAGGGCAAGAATATGCAAACATTTCAAGATGGCTGACAACGCTCGAGCAACTAAGAATGCGCATCTTGAGGTAAAGTCCATACTGCGTCTAGAATTCGATGAGCACGTTATATTCTCCGCTTTCAAACGCGAATTGATTAAGAATCAGAAACTCACATTTGGACCGGGTATATATGAAGACATTTTGTTTATTTCACAAGCTCTAGTTTTATCACAATCCAACAGTCATCTAAATCAGGTTCTTTATAAAAAGTTCGATAGACCTGAACAGATAACCGGGACATTTACCCTTAATCACGCTGAAACGTACTTGCGGTCGAGAAAAAGCGTTTGGGAATGGCTCCGGGCAGATTTCCTCGAACTTCAACACAACTTCGTTTCTGATTATCATTTTGGTGTCCGAGGAGCGATGGGAATTCTTTATAGGAGAAGCTTGTCCGAAATTGGCGTTAACAATCGGGATGAATTTGACCTTAATTTAACCAAATTCGCGGTAAACTTATTTGACGACTTCGAAGGAATTATGTGCGCCCCTCGGGTCACTAAATTGGATTCAAGCGCCTTTACAAGATTTAAAGAAGTTGCCGCTTTGGGGAAACTATAAAATTAAAAGGGGAACATTCGTGGGAGAACAATTCTTCAGTTGCAGCGACCTTCAACATAGCGTTTATTTTGCACCCTCAAAAGTAAGAACTTGCTGCCAAAGATTTTTTGTTCAAGGAGTGCAGAAGGGGGATGTAGTTCTTCTAGACGTTGCGCGGGGTGACGAAATCAATGCAAAAGCCATCCTCGACGCAAAATTAAATTTGATTGAAGCAATTAACGCAGGAGAGAAAACTGATTGCTTCGGGTGCCCTTATTTACAAAAGAAAGCCTGGAAAACACTGAGTGATAAGAATTTTCGAGTGAAACATATTTCTCTTGAGTATCATTCAATTTGTAATTTGAAATGTACATATTGTAGTGACGAATATTATGGAGGGGAGTCACCGCAATACGATCTCTCTAATCTGATTTCTCAGTTGCGCCAACTCGGGTTTGTGGAATTCTGTGACTCCGTAGTGTGGGGAGGTGGGGAACCTGTATTGGATAATGATTTTGAATCCTTGGTTAATTCAGTTTTGAACGATCTCTCACCAAAGTACCTAAGGTTTTTTACAAACAGTGTTCGTCATAATTCTCTAATTCAAAAGTTACTTGACGAACAGCGCATTTACATCACCACGAGTATCGATGCAGGGACTATTCAAACCTACAAGAAAATTAGAGGATATGACAGACTCGAAAAAGTGTACGCAAATCTGAAGAAGTATTCAGAAGTTAGTCCTGAGCGCGTCACAATTAAGTACATTTTTACTGATGGAAACACTTCAACCGAAGAAGTACAATCCTTTTTGGCATTAATAAAAGAATACAATTTACAAAATGTGAATTTTCAAATCAGCTTTGATTTCACGAAGGAAATTGTAGATAAAAATGACTACTTTAGAATCATTGAAATGTTCTCAGGGCTTCAGAAATTAAATGTAAAATCCGTATTTCTTGATGATCTAATCTGGCAAAGATTCTCTTCCAAAGATTTCTCTCGGATTTATTTGGAAGAAGATTTCAAGGTCCTTGGGTTCAATTCATTAATAGCGTCAAGAAAGCCAACTGAAAAAGTCGTTATGTGGGGGACAGGGAGTATGGCCAATTTCTTGCTTCAAAAATCCCATTTCTTTTCTGAGTCAACAGTAGAGTATTTTGTAGATGGAGAGAGAGAATTTCATGATGATTTTGAACTAGATGAGAGGACGGGTAAAAAAGTGTTTCCTCCTTCTAAGTTATTGGGTGACAACACTAGAATCGTTATAGCGGCCGCTCAGCAGCTCCCTTCAATCTTGCAAACTATTGAGAGTTTGGGCATCGACCCTAGTAGAGTCATTCGTGAGATAGTACTGTGACTTTGAATCAATTAGTGACAACAAGATTTGATACAAAGGCGCGAAGCCTCAATTTTTGATTTAAATTCATAACTATAGAGGAGGTTGTTAGAGTGAAACGGTGCGCTGCTTGTTTGCTCCCTGAGACTCATGAGACTATAACATTTGATGAATCTGGAATCTGTAGCGTATGCAATAACTTTGAGAAGAAACAGGAAATAGATTGGGCTTTAAGACACCGAATTTTAGACAATATAGTTTCGGATGCCAAGTCGCGAAATGCACAATATGATTGCATTATCCCCTTTAGTGGCGGAAAAGATTCAACTTTCTCTCTCTATTACGCGGTCAAGGAGCTCGGGCTCAAAGTATTAGTAGTAAGTTTTGATCATGGTTTCTACAGGAAGAATCTTCTAGACAATCGAGATAGAACCTTTAGCCGATTAGGGGTAGATTTTCTTTCGTTCAAACCCAACCAAAAGTTAGTCAAAAAAATGATGCTTCAATCTCTAAAAGATAAAGGCGACTTTTGCTGGCATTGTCATACTGGAATCAGTGCATATCCACTTAGAGTGGCAGCCGAGAAGGAGATTCCTCTAGTGCTTTGGGGGGAGTCATCCACAGAGTATACGAATTACTTCAAAGTAGAAGATTTCCATTCTATTGACTCTAGCTCCTACAATCGTATTGCGAACCTGGGAATATCAGCAGAAGACATGTATTTTCGGCTTGAAGAGGAGTTTGAACTGCGGGAATTCTTGCCCTTCTCGCTTCCTTCGGAATCAGACATGCGAGCTAAGCGAATTGCAACCTATCCACTAGGAAACTTCATTAAGTGGGACACAGAATCGCAGGTTGCTTTGATTCAGCGAGAGTTAGATTGGACCGGTGATGAAGTTGAAGGCGTACCAGCTGAGTTCAAATATGAAAAGATTGAGTGCATGATGCAAGGCATGCGAGATTTTCTCAAATATTCAAAAAGAGGATATGCACGGACAACGCATCTAGCTTCGATTGAAATTCGGAATGGCCGCATGACTCGAGACGAGGGTGACAAGTTAGTCTCTGAATTTGAAGGAAAACGCCCATATTCGTTGGATCTATTTCTGGATTTCTTAGAGATCTCAGAAACTGAGTTGTTTAGCATTCTAGAATCAAAAAGAATTGACCCATGGGAGGGCAAAGTTCCCGTTTCAATTGGGAGAAAACCCCATGATTTTCAGGAATGGAGAGATAAACTGACCCCGTGATTGAATCGACTCAGGTTCCATAGGTGGGAAAGTTTCACGTAGGGGTTCTAAAAACATCTTCAAGTAATTATCGTTCCATTTGTAGGGCATTGGATTACTTGGAGGCTCCATATAGCGTTGTGGAACGAAAGTCCGAGCTAACACAAGTCTCTCACATAATCGTCCCCGGCGTCAGTAAATTTGAAAGTCTTATGAAGGAATTAGAGAAATCTGGTTTTGATGAAGCCCTCAATAAGGCCAAGGATTCAGGTAAAGCCATACTTGGGCTTTGTGCTGGAATGCAGATTATGGGGAGGGGATCCGAGGAATCCATGGGGGTATCGGGCCTGGGCTGGCTCGATTTTGACGTTATTAAAATAGAAATGATTTCTCAAAATTCTGTAAGAAGTTTTCACACCGGTTGGAATGAGGTCCATTCAGAAAAAGCAAACATCAACGGTTGTTACTACTTTAACCACTCCTATCATGTAACGAACTGTAGTCCAAGACAAATTCTGGGAACCACATTCAATGGTCGTCAATTTGCGTCTGTTGTAGGAGAAGGCAACTTAATTGGGGCACAGTTTCACCCTGAAAAGAGTCAAACAGATGGCCTAAACTTCATTGAAAATTTTGTAAATACTAAAATATGATCAAGAAACGTATTATCCCCAAGATTCTTCTACAAGAGTCTGATAAAACCGGAAAGATATGTTCAGTAACTTCAACAAAGCACAGCGGGACAAAAAATGTTGGAGACCCTGAAAGTCAGTCGGGGATTTATCAATCTACAATTTCCGATGAATTGATGGTTCTGGTTTCAAGGCACTCTAACATTGAATTCCAAAAAACATTGATGGTACTTGAAAAAATCTGTAGTAAGGCATTTATGCCTATATCTTTTGGTGGGGCTATATCAAACATGAGAATGGTTAACCAGATCTTTGAAATCGGCATTGAGAAAGTTATTTTTGGTAGAGCGATTCATCAAAACAAAAATCTTCTAGAGGAAACCGCAGATAAATACGGGAGCCAAGCTGTAGTGGCATCCTTAGATTTTAATAGCAGAAAAGAGCTCCTGATTACCGAGGATGGGAAGACTAACTACTTAAGTGTAGATGATTTGGAGAATGAAATCAGACAAGTAGAGGAAATTGGTGTTGGCGAAATTTGTCTGAGTTATGTAGATCTAGATGGGTCAATGAAAGGAAGCAACTTGTTGTTACTTGAGAAAGCGAGGAAACTGACGGATTTGCCACTTATTCAAAATTGTGGGATTGGCAATACAAGACATTTTGTTGAAGCTTTCGCTTGTGGAGCCGACGCGGTAGCAGCTGGCAGCTATTTCTCATTTCAAGATCAAAACTTTATTGAGATCAGGAGCCATATTAGGAATTCCGGTATAGACATTAGAGCGTGATGAGTTAGAATTAGACAGATCTTGAACACTGAGTGAAAGAAAATAGGTGTGAAAATCATGACCTTCTTAGACGGAAAGTCCATTCTCATCACTGGTGGCACAGGATCTTTGGGCAAGGCGCTCACCGAACATATCCTTAGTGCAACCAAAGCAAGACGAGTTGCCGTTTTTTCTAGAGATGAACTTAAGCAATCAAGCATGAGGAAACAATTCCAAAATAATGATCGTTTACGTTGGTTCTTGGGTGATATTCGGGATATTGAAAGACTAAAAAGAGCTTTTCATGATGTCGACTTTGTTATTCACGCCGCAGCTTTAAAACAGGTTGATACGGGGGAATACAACCCGATGGAATTCATAAAAACTAATGTCCTTGGAAGCCAAAATGTAATCGATGCAGCAATTTCAGCTGGAGTAAAACGTGTTGTTGCCCTATCTACAGACAAGGCATCCTCGCCAATAAATTTGTATGGTGCAACCAAATTGACTGCAGACAAACTTTTTATTGCTGCAAACAATTATGGCTTTAAATACGGGACTACCTGCAGCGTCGTTCGGTATGGAAACGTCATGGGGAGTAGAGGATCTGTAATCCCCTACTTTAAAGAGCTGGCTAATCAAGGCAAGAGTCTTCCAATAACAGATCTACGAATGACGCGTTTCTGGATTAGCTTGGACCAAGCTGTAAAATTCGTTTTGGATTCGCTTGAAATGATGGAAGGTGGAGAACTTTACGTTCCAAGAATCCCTAGCATGAAAATTGTGGACCTTGCAAGAGCTGTCTCTCCAGATTCAAGTCTTGAAGAAATAGGAATGCGACCAGGTGAAAAACTTCACGAAGAAATGATTTCTTCAGACGATAGTAGAAGAACAGTGGTGTTGAAGAATCGTTTTGTCGTAACCCCAGTAGTAGCCGAATGGGGATACAACCCTCCAAAAGGGGTAGCGATGGCCGAAGGATCTGCGTACAAATCTGATACCAACGACCAGTGGATGAGTGAGTCAGACATTAAGAAATTTATTGAGACTTTGGGAAACTAATGATTCCGTATGGACGGCACTCTGTAGATGAGCAAGATATTGATGCCGTAGTTGCGAGTCTTCAAAGCGACTGGCTCACAACTGGACCGCTTGTGGAAAATTTTGAAGCGAAATTACAAGAAGTAGTGGGTTCACCGACAGTATCGGTATCTTCTGGAACAGCCGCACTTCATTGTGCATATGCTGCAATTGGCCTTGAGGCTGGAGACGAAGTCATCACCCCGCCGATTACTTTTGTCGCGACTCAAGCGACCGCTGTGATGCTTGGTGCAAAAGTAGTATTTTGTGATGTAAATCTTGAGACTGGAAATATAGATTCGCACCAAGTTGAGCAGCTAATTACATCAAAAACTAAGGCTCTGGTCGCCGTTGATTACGCGGGACATCCGTGCGATATGGATGAATTGAGGCAAATTGCAGACAGGCACGGTATTTATCTCATTGAAGATGCTGCGCACAGCATCGGATCAACATATAGGGAAAGACCAGTCGGAACTCTAGCTGATTTAACTACATTCTCCTTTTATCCAACGAAAAATTTGACAACAGGGGAGGGTGGCGCCGTCGCTTCACCTAACCCGGAATTGCTTTCACGTGCACGAAGATACGCACGCCAAGGATTAATTAGAGAAAGCGAAAGTTTCAAATTAGATGTAGATGGGCCATGGCATCAAGAAGTACATGAATTCGGATTAAACTATAGACTTCCCGATGTTTTATGTGCACTCGGAATCTCACAATTATCCAAATTACCAATATTTAAACAGAGAAGAAGATCAATATTTAACTTGTATGGGGAATTACTGGCAGGCATTCCCCAAATTACCCTCCCCATTGAGAAGCCGTACGTTAACTCAAATTGGCATTTGTACCCATTAAGAGTTCAAGCAAGTCTGAGACGGATACTTTTCGAGTTTTTGAAGGAATCAGGAATCGGAGTCCAGGTAAACTATATCCCTGCGTATAAGCATCCTGTTTTCTCAACTCTAAACATTGATCAGAGAAAATATCCAAATAGTGAGAAATTCTATAGTGAAGAGATTTCGTTACCCATGCACGTAAACCTAACAGATAAAGATGTAAGTGATATTTGTTCACGAGTTAGAAATTTTATAAAAAAGTAGAGATCAGAAAAATCTGTCTTCAGAGTAAACACATAATTTGAATCTAGAAACCAAGCCATTCAATCTATTTGCAAGCAATCCCTGCGCTTTGAACGCCTGTCAATCCGAGTCTGTTTTGAAGTCTTAAGTAAAGACAAAAATCCTCCCGGACCAGCAATCATTTCGACTTCAATACAGCCTTAATTGATTCCAAGAATATACCTTCGTCTAAAGGATTGGGATATTGCCTAGGAGTAATCGGAGTAGTCAAATCTTTACCCAATGTACTAGGGGATGTCAGATAGGCATACCCATCTTCAATCAATCTATTTAAGAAGTCATCAACCTCGAAACTTTTGCATAAAAGAAAGCTAGGAATTCCTAAGTAAGCCGCCTCAAGTACAGTAGAACTTGAGTATGTAAGGTGAAAATCATGATTTATTAGTAATTCAAAAACAGAGGATTCCTCATTGAGAGTAATGGTTTGCATATGAGGATTTAGTTTGAACCAAGGTTTAAATTTCCTGTGATACTTTCTGTCGTGAAGTGAGATTTCTAAACCTGCCAGTGCCGCTGGATGAGGCTTGAATGTTATTTTGTAGCCCAGATTAAGAAGTTGTAAAACAGCGTTGAACAATTCAACATTTATAACTCCGGCAGGATCAATTGAATTTAAATCATCATAAGATAAACTCACTAACACTCTATTACTAGAGTTAAACCCCTGTTTTAAATCGCGGAAATATGTACCGTTAAAATCCTTCGGGTATCCGATAACAATTAGATTCTCAGCGTTTGCCATATCTTCTTGGAAAAATCGGTCCCACACGAAAGCTAAGTCAGGGGAATCCGAAGATAAACCAATCTGAGTCAGTTCCATCTTATTGTAGCTGCCGTGCTGGATCTCTACAGTCGTAATACCACGGTATTTCGCGACAAGGCATAATCCTGGAGTAAGACCAATACCGAGAATCAGGGGAGTTGGATAGGCCTCTAAAAAATTGTTGTATGTTTGAATAGCAACTTTATTGAACAGAGATCGCTTTAATTTCTGGTCTGGATCACACTGCTCAATAAACCAGTTTCTATCTTTTGAAAACAATAACTTCAAAACCGAGCAGACAGCCATAATTTCCCGAGTAGTCAAACTCCTCGCACTAGGTTGAATAGGGCGAACGGCGAAAGGATTTAAAACTAGATGTCCCTTAATCCCATTTCTTTCCAATAACGAAAGCCAAATTTCTGCTTTCCCAAGATTCAACCCAGCTTCTGATTTCTCGTTGAAATGCATACCATTAGCAAAAAAGAGAAAGTTGCAAGAAGGAACAATCATTCTTCCCGACATTAAATCCGTAAGAATATATTTTGCAAATACTCCCAAGCGATAAAGCAAGCGGAGAAATCTGAGGATTAAATGCATTCGACCCCTAGCTTCATTATCGCTGGAACGCACCCCTTTACTTTGTAAGTAAACTCTTCTGAATTACAGGTTTTTTCTTATTGTACTCCAAAAATGAATCTTGTACGATTTCTTGGATGATTAGTTTTGTAAACTTTCAATGCTTGATTTTGCTCAGAACCTCCCAGAACTTTTAAGGCTTTCAAATAATGTATGTACTTACACACGAATATTCTTACAAGGTAAGCACCTCATTAGAGTATGTATTCATGGGGACTGGGCTAGGTATAACGGTGATGGCTTATTGGAAATTGGGTAGTCCAGCCTTGGATATCTGGCAGTCAAAACTATTTAACTTAGACCAAAGATGATACTTCAGCCTACTTCTAAAGGTAATTCAGGGCATACATAAAACTCGAAATTAGATGAATAATTAGTAATTATTCATAGAGACACCCTATCATTTACTAACTTGCCAAGAGCAGCTGATCTTATTTTTAGAATAAAAGGAATCAAATGAGAATTTTAGTAACCGGTGGTGCAGGATTTCTAGGTTCACATCTGTGCAGAAAACTTCTTGATTTACAGCATGAAGTCATTTGTGTTGATAATTTTTTTACTGGATCAACAGAGAATGTCTCAAAGTTGAAAACACAAGACAATTTTGAAGTCATAAGACACGATGTGACCATCCCCCTCTACTTAGAGGTGGATGGAATATTTAATCTCGCTTGTCCTGCTTCACCGATAAAGTATCAGAAAAATCCTGTGCAAACCTTAAAGACAAGTGTTCATGGAGCAATCAATATGTTGGGTTTGGCAAAAAGAACAGGGGCTCGAATCCTTCAAGCTAGCACCTCTGAGATTTATGGAAATCCTACACTTTCTCCACAGCGAGAGGATTACTGGGGGAATGTAAATCCAATTGGAATTCGATCTTGTTACGACGAAGGGAAGAGAGCTGCGGAAACACTTTTTCTGGATTATCATCGTCAATATGGAACCGATATTCGCATTGCCCGAATATTTAATACTTACGGCCCTGGAATGGCGATATACGACGGGCGAGTAGTCAGCAACTTTATTGTCCAAGCTCTTAAAGGCGAAGATATAACTGTTTATGGTGATGGAAGTCAGATTAGATCACTATGTTATGTGTCTGACCTGATTGAAGGTCTTCTCAGTTTGTTCTTTACAGAAGATGTTTATGGACCTGTCAACTTGGGTAACCCAGAACCCCTGTCAATGATGGAACTTGCCAGGGAAATAAAGGACCTAACTAAATCGCAAAGTAGAATAGTAATGAAGTCTCTTCCGTCTGATGATCCAATTACACGAGAACCTGACATTTCTCGCGCAAGAGAAATTCTTGGGTGGGAACCTCAGATAGGTAGAACCGATGGATTAGCAAGGACTGTTTCATACTTTAGTTCAGCTCTTGCGATCGGTTAGTTTGTCTGGCATTTTCCCACTCTGAATTGCCGCCCGCCAAAAAGGAATCCAGAGCGAATTAATTTCTTTAGGATGAAAGCTTCCAAATTGGCGATTGAATTCACTTATCAACTCTAAGGAAATATCTGAGATTGAATCTACAAATAGAATGGGCAAGTGATATTCTAATAGCGACCTTGACCAGTTTGAATTTAGCATGACTGGAATCGACCCTTGATATAAAGATTCCCAAATGCGATGATTTTCATAGCCATTTCCTTCAAGCGAAAGAATAAATTTATACTTACGTGTTAAAGCGAAATATGTTCGCTCGTTCATGTATTGACTATAAACATCAAAAATCTCGGGTCGAAGCTGTGTCTCACGTAATGCTAAAGCCCTGAAAGGATTTGTGGGTGACATTGGTGGGACAAGAATTTTATTAACGATAGGGAAAGATGATTGGTATTTGTGAAAACTTGTTCGTCCAGATCTTCCAAGTCTAATGTTTTCTAATCCTATGGGTAGCGTGTGGGCAAAATCGATGTCGTTTAATTCTAAATTTTGACATAAAAATAATGAAACTGATGGTGGCAACTCGGGTACAACAGTAAAATTCTCGTCGCTATTGCCAGAAACGATTGAACTTGCATTAATGTAAGTTCCGTAATCATGCAGAAACTGAATAAGCAAGTGACCAGGCACAAAAATCGATTTTGCTTTAGATAATTTTTTCAAATCAATTCTTTGGTTCTCAAATCTCCCGAATGCGTAGTAGTCACAACATTCTGCGATTGAGTCACCAGATATATACGGTGAGTTAGTCGAGTACCTAAGAAACATCTGAAACAACTTGAGCCTGAGATTCCGTCGAAAAGTCCGCGTCGTCAGCTTGATTTGCATTTGGCAAGTATCCTTGGTGAGTGAGATTTCCGGAGTCCCCTCGAGTGCTAATTGTAGGAGCAAATTCCAATATCTCAATTCAGCTTGTATCAAATATTAGGCAGTTTAATCCACGCCTCACTTTAGTTTCCCGAAATCAAATTGTTGACCGTATCCCAACAGGACATCGCCAATTAACTCTAAATTTATCTGAGGACGAATCAATATTTAAATTTCTGAACGCAATCAAAACGGAAAGATTTGATTTTATTTATTTTTTTGCCGGTGAAGTTTCGGACCTGGAGATTGAATCTGCATCAATTGATGAAACATTTAAATATTACAAATCCTATGCTGCTGGAGTAAATTTTCTGATTGGTCATCTTCACAAAAATCTAGATCAAGGTGCAACGCTGATTTTTTTAAGTTCTAGAGCAGCCCACAAACCAAGTTTTGATTTGCATTATTCTGCCGTCAAAGCCTCGACAGAAGCATTTATAAGATCGATTGCTCGAAAATACCCAACACAGAGATTTCTAGTGTTAGCACCAAGTTTGATTGAAGACACCCGCATATATAAGCGAATGACTGAGGAAACTATTAATGTCCACAAAGTACGAACATCAAACAGATTACTAAGTGTTAGCGAAGTCGTTGAAGTTATTATGGAAATGAGTCTTGACAAAGAATCCTACGAAAACGGTGGCACAACATGTATCGGGCGGGATTGGTAACGTGTCGAGGATTGCAGTTATTGGCGCTGGGGCATTTGGGGCTACAACTGCCATTGCACTTTCAAAGTCGGGCCATCAAGTTTATTTGTTTGAGACACAACAAAAAATTCTTCAAGGTGGTACGGCAAATAGTCAGAATCGGCTGCACATAGGATTGCATTACCCTAGAGACTTGGAGACCGCTATTCAGTCTAAAATTGGGTTCCAAAAGTTTAGTTCGCGTTACGCTCAAGCCGTTCGCACAGACTTTCCAAACTATTATGCAGTTGCATCCCAAGGATCTAAAATAACGCGCCAAAATTTTATTGATTTTGCTGAAAGTGCTGGAATACAACTCAGAAGTACTAAGGAATCAAACCCATTCGGCATTAAATCTCACATGGTAGATGGAATCTGGCAATGCCAAGAAGGCGTGATTGATATCGAGAGATTTAGAACCCAGCTTGAGAAGGAAATTTTTGATTTCAAAGTTAATCTACTTGTCAACACAGAAATAGAAAGTATCGTGAAAACTACTAGTGGATGGAGTATTCAAGATACAGAAGGTAATGTTTTCAAGGATTTTGAGTTCATTATTAGAGCCACTTATGGTACTGACAAGATAGTCAGTGAGGATGTAGATTTGAAATCAACTAAATATGAATTTCACCGGACCCTAATACTAGAAGTCTCAGGCAGAAACCAACCAACGGGTGTAACAATCATTGATGGAGATTTTCTGACAATTTTACCTAAAGGGTTCACCGACAGATTCCTAATCTATGCGCCCAGTATAAGTGTTCTAGACAGAGCATCTGGCACATACCCTGAATGGAGTCAGCTTGCCTTGAGGAGCCTTATAGATGACGCAGAAGTAGGTTTACTGGAAAGAACCAAGCATTGGCTTCCTGATTTTAAAGTTGAGGGTTTAGCCAATAGGCTTGTTACGACCCGAAGCCTTCAACCTGGTCTAACAGCAACAGATAGGCGAATAAGTGAAATCAGATGGTTAAGTGAAGAAATAGTTGAGATCTGGTCTGGGAAAATCGACCACTGCATCGAGATTTCTGAAAATATTGTAAAACAGATAAGTGATAAGAATAAGATTAACGGACATCAAAAATTGGATTTGGCTTAGGGGCAAGTTAGCGAATTTTTTCAGTTAAAAGATGGCAAACCTCATCTATCAAATTGAGCGCATTTCAGCTCATCGCCAGATTTTACTGGCATAAATCAGACTCTTAATCTCCGAGAAAAGATGCTGAAACTGTAGACTTGTGGCGTGATCCACATTAGTAGCTTGGCTTTTCAACTGATTCCGAATTCGAATATTTCTTTTGTTAAACGCAAAAATTTTAATTCAAATAAAGTGCAATATGCCAGCAAGTTTCGAGAACACACACAAGTAGTAAGTCTTAAGAAATATCTGGCTAAAATACTTCTTAGGGACAAACCGTAGTATGGCGCAAGTCTGGACAGATAGAATCTCTAATTTACGAATCACGCCCTTACGACGCGCACGTAGGTTAGTTCTAGAATTTTTCGAAAAATGTGCGCCTCCTCGACACAATATAGTAAGCAGTTTCGCTTTGAAAGTTATCAAAATCACGAGCCTTAAAGGCAATAGAGAGAGCAAGTACATTAACGCGCTTTCAACCAGATTTTTACCTGCTGACCCGCTGTCGGAGGGGGAAAGATTTCTTCCAACAGTCGTTATCTGCGCTCCCAAAGACGTAGAAATTTTGCCATATTCTCTTTTAAGCGTGGTCGCACACTTGTCTAATGGGAAAAATTTGTTTCTTCTTGTTCCTAGCGATATTTCTCAACATGTGAACGAGATTTTAAATGATCTTGAGATTGATGCGGAGGTGATCACAGATGAGGCGTTAATCAAAGAATACCTTAAAGATAATAAAGCTTCAATCGAAAAGGCCGCACGTATGCAACTCCTAAAACTTCTATCTGTAATCTCTCAAGAGTCCAGACAAGTGCTTGTCGTTGATGGAGACACAATTTTCCTAAAAGGAAGAAATTGGGTACAAGAGAATAAGACTGCTTTCCCCATCTCTCAGGAATTCCTGCCCAGACATACCAATTTCAGTAGACAGAAACTGGGACTGAAATCTGAATCAGGCTTAGGCTTCGTAACCCATCACCAAGTAGTATGTAAAGACTGCGTGGAGCAAATCATTTCTAGAGCTGGTGGAATAGAATCACTGGCAGAAAAGATGCAAAGCGCATTCGGGAAGACTGAATGTTGGAATGATGTATATCCAAGTGAGTGGCAATTTTTAGGTGAATTTGCAATGGAGACAGAAAGACATGAGGTTGTACCAGTCAGATTTGCAAATATTGGATTAAATCGAGAGCTTATAAATCTTGAGTTTAGTCGAGATTTGAATCGCACTAAAATCCAGTTTGAGCTTGAAAAACTAGCAAAATCAGTACCTAAACTCTACTCAATTTCACTACATTCTTACAAATGATTAATTGGAAAACAGGTTCAGAAATGAATGAAATAACTCCAATAGTAATCGTTTACTTAAATGGCTTCTTGCCTAGTTATGCCATCAAAAACATTCGATACATTGAAAAAACCTTCCCTGATAGGGAAATTATTGTCTTGGTAAATGAAGAAAAATATAAAAAACAGGAACGTTATTTTTCTCGAGTTAAGTTTACCTTGCCAGCAGGTTTAGACTCAGAAATCTTGGAGTTGAGGTTTTTAACTTCTCATCAAAGAGCTTTTAGAAATGATTTCTGGAATGTTACTATCGTAAGATTTTTTGCTCTTGAGAAGATGATGTTGGAATGGAGTTTAGATTCCATCTTTCATATTGAAGCTGATGTGCTTGTAGCTCCCTATTTTCCATTTGGCAAAATTGAGAAATTGAGAGAAAAAATAGCCTTTCCACAAGTTTCAGATAATTCGGCTTCAGGAAGTGTTTTTTATGTTAATGGGGTCAGTTTATTGCAAGAGATGAACCTGTTTTTTAAACAGGAACTAAAGTCTGATCCAGAGTTGACAGATATGACCTTACTCTCACGGTATTCGCGAGCATTCAAGGACTCATATTTTTCACTATTCTCTGGTCTTCATACAGCCAGTGCTACGTCAAGTGATGTTTTTGATGCTGCAACTTTTGGTATCTATCTGACAGGTGGTGACCCTAGAAACAGCAGAGGTTGGATTGAGTTCTATAAGGACGTTGAGGACCATTTTGTAAAACCCAGCACCTACAATTTCTCTTTTTCAGCAGACAATAAGATAATTGCAAGTATTAATGATTCTGAATATGTAATTCAGAATCTCCACATTCACTCAAAAAACCCAAAGTATTTTTCTCTGTCATGGCCAAGCAAAAAACTATCACTCCAAATCAAAAATTCAACTAGGGCGACCTCAAAAGAGTTTTCAGCCAGGGCATTTTGCGTGCTTGCTCAAGGATTTATCACTCGCAGAATTAAACTTCTCTTAAGGGCTTGATTTCGGTTTACCCAGCAGTGGGTATATTCCCGAGTGAAGTGTAATAAACATGAAATGAAGTAAGAGAGATTTAGTCTTTTGAGTCAAACTTAAAAATTCGGCTTTGACAAATAATGCATCTCCGAAAAATCCAGGGTTGAGTGGTGCGGCGATTAAGCAGAAGTGTGAACGGGACATAATTTTTAAGACTGTTCTGTAATTCTTGTTCCTGTAGATTGATTGAGCGTGCATATCTATCTCAATTTGAGCAACCCTCACTTGCTTGAGAATTGTAGTTCCCCCACAGAGCACAAGGTGTGCAGAACCTTCAACGTCTAACCACAAGGCTCCGCCTCCAGTAACTGAAGGAATCTCGTCGTCAAGCCGGGAAGCCATTACGGTAGTTATGGGTTCGGATGGATTGGTCATATTTTTTAATTGACTGAAAATTGTCGATCCGGTACCAAATTCTCCATTTAGAGGCAGTGCCCTAACTGCTCCAGGCTTATCCATTAAGACAACGTTTCTCAAGGTAACACGGTCAAGATAGTCTTTTAGTTGCATCTTAGCCACCTTAAAGGCAACAGGATCCGGTTCAAAAGCAAAAATCTGCTTGAAGCGCTGGTGAGCAAGAAATTCTTTTGTGTCCGCACCATCGTGACAACCCGCTTCAATTATCCATTCGATGTCGAGATCATTGCTTTGAAGATAGGCAATCAAACCGGGGTTCATGAATGTTCTGTAGAATGAATTTAGTTGCTTCCCCATACACCCTAACCTTAACCTGATAACTGGGCGAAGGGTCGCTATGCCGCACCGCCGAAAGTGAGCTTTAATCTGGTCTAATTCTCTAGTGAAAGTCCTACACCTGACAACTTCTTTGAGTGGCGGTGCTGGGATCGCGGCACGGAGAATCTGCCAGGCTCAGATTGATTTTGGAATGGATGCTCTGATTATGGGCGGTCAGAAAAATAAGAAAAGTGGCCTGGCAAGTAATGAACTAGTTATTGGACGATCATCAAATCAAAAAATTAGGTCTTCGCTCGTAACTTATCTGCAAGGTCGGTTCGTTCAAAAAAGTGATTACTTGGTGACCCCAGTTTCGATAAACACTCTAAACATAAATGATTCAAGAATCCGAGATTCAGATATCGTAAACATCCACTCCTTTTACAACCTACTCTCCATTCAAAAAATCATGCAATTGGCGAAAAAAAAACCTGTAGTGGTAACGTTGCATGATCAGAGATTTTTCACGGGAGGGTGCCATTACTCATTTGACTGTAATCAGTATAAAAGTAGTTGTAAAAAATGCCCCCAGGTCGGGGGGGTTGGCAATATTGCCATTCAAGCCTCCTTTAGAGAGGCTTTAGTAAACTTAAAGACGCTCGAAGGGATTTATTTCATAACTCCATCAAACTGGTTAATGAATATGGCTGAAGAAAGTTTCCTGCTCCGTAATTCTAGAATGGAAGTTATTAATAATCCAATACCTCCTATCTTCCGAAAAATTCTCGGACTTTCAGACCCAAAGAGATTTACGGTCGGGTTTGTCTCTGAGAGCTTAAACAACCCCTACAAAGGAATTTCGACTCTTGTTCAGGCACTAAACCTGATAGCGAAAAATCGGGAGTTATCCCTTCGAGTTTTCGGAACAGGAAAAATCCCACCACTAGACCCGAATGTGAATTTGGAGTATTCCCGTTTTGATAATGATATTGAAAGTGTCGCCGCCTTCAATATGTGTGATGTAGTTGTGATTCCGAGCATTCAGGATAATTCACCCAGCGTACTAAGTGAGGCAATTATGTGTGGTGTTCCAGTAATTGCGAGCCAGGTTGGCGGAATCACTGAATTGCTCACACAGTTTGGACTTCCTGGATTCCCACCAGGAGACTTCAAGAAACTAGCAAAGCTGATTGATGCTCAAGCATCCCAGCGCTTCACTTTTCCAGCGTTGCAGAGTGCGGAGAGTTATTTCTCTTATCCTGCAGTTGCCTCCAGATATCTCGCTGCATACGAGCGCGCTATCGGTTAGAGAAAAGAGGAACCCGGTTCAATAGCGGGTCTCTTTTTCGCTTGTTTACCCCAGCTTTGTCTAGGGATGAGGTAATGAGATTCGTAATCAGATGCCGGGTGCGGATTTTGTAAAAATTTTTTCTAAGCCATGTATCTAATTCAGGGGACCTAGTTGGTTCCACATCAGTCTTATTGAAATCTCCTATTTCCATATTTAACCATTTGCTGGCATTCCTTGTGTGAGTGGCGTATTCATCATTTCCAACATTCTTGACGAGGTTTACTCCCGGAAGCAAAGCCTGTGCACCAACTTTTCGCATCGCGTTTACCAAAGGGAGGTCCCAAGCATCAACAAATCCTTGATATGACCTTCTTGCGCCAGCATGCCAGAAAGATCTTTCGGATAATGAACCCTCGCCAATAAACTTGGATGATTGCTCAAATTTCTTCAATAGATACAAGCACTCGAGCCACTTTTCTTTCGATGTTGCCCAACCCCAAATTAGAGGATAACTGCTAAATGCCCACTTGGAATGTGTCACTTCTGCCGGTGCGAACTGTGTCCCACATATCAGCAGGCAATCATCTGTCATAGCAAGCAAACTCCTACTTTTTTCTATAAAGTCAAAGAAGTATTTTGTCGGGACGCAATCGTCTTCAAGAACAATCAAGAACTGTTCAGTCTCAAATGCCCAGGTTACCGAAGTCAAAATTGAGCTTGCTGCGCCTAGGTTTTGTTCAGATATTCTCTCTATTATTCTGCCAGGATATTGTTCTTTCAAATTCAATACGACATTCCTGCAGAGATCCGTTTCAACCTTATCCACTTTGGATGATGGCCCATCTAAACTTACGTATATGGGTGAAATATGATGAGAAATACATATATTCAACAGATCGGCGAGATTCTGGTGGCGCCTGTAGGCAATGATGAGAGCAGGGATGGTTCGAGAATTCAATTTACGATTTCCTGCCTCTCAATACGGCTGTGCAGTACACCAAGGAAGTATAGAATACGCGAATTCTAATAAGGATAGAGGTTATCTGGTGCGGATGCGTGACACTATTTTCCGGATTATCGATTTTCCTTTCAGATTCCGAAACGCCCTCAGAAGAAAGCTGAAAAGAAGTTCACTTTTTTCTAGTTCAATTAATCAAAGCGATAGCGAGGTTACCTTTTATCAATCTTCAGTACGAGATATTATCAAAAAAGATAAAAGCTTTAAGCGTTTCCGTAGAATTTATGATTATAGAGAAATTCTCGAGCACGTTGACTATGAGCTAGGCCTACGATACCTGAATAAGATTAAGTCAATAGATACTCAACTGCTTAGCGACTTCGACAAATTCAGATTAAATGATGTTCTGGGAATGCCTCGGAAATTTAATTTTCCTAGTATCGGAAAGGCGAGCCCTACCACAATCCGATATGTTGCTGTTGCCGCTGAGATAAAGGAATTATTCAAAGGACAAAAAATTGAAAGTATCGTAGAAGTTGGGGCTGGCTATGGGGGACAAGCTTTTGTGTTGGATGCGATGTCTTACTTTACGAAATATTGTATTTTTGATCTACCAGAGGTCCAAGTATTGACAGCAAAATATCTATCTCTCCTAAATATTAGTGGAATCGAATATCTAGACATTCATTCTATTGAATATTGCGAAAGCGATTTAGTGATTAGCAACTATGCTTTTTCTGAGCTGCCTAAGAATCTTCAAGAAGTTTATTTGGAACGAGTTCTGAGGCATGCCAAGAATGGATATCTTCTCATGAATAGTGGAATGTCAAATTCTACTGGTCGCTCAATTGGGAAGTTGTCAATTAGTCAAATAAAAGAGTCTCTCCCGCACTTACAAGTTTTAACGGAAAATCCCCTGACAGGACCAGATAATTACTTGCTTATATGGAAATCTGCCGTGTAGCCAAATGAACTCAGATTTGTCATTATGAAAACACTCACTATTGTCGTCCCCGTCACCAAAATGGTTGGGAAATTACATAATTTAACGTCTTGGCTAGTGGACGTGAAGAATTTTGATGCAAAGGTCATTATTGTTCACGACCTTCAAGATGTCGGCACTTCCGAAGAGCTAAAAGAATTCATTAAGACTCAAAGGCGCTCTGACATTGAATACCATGAAATTAGATGTGGATCACCAGGCTTGGCAAGGAATCAAGGGCTATCAGCAGCAGAGTCGACTTGGATTATGTTCGTAGACTCCGATGACCTTTTGGACCTTAGACAAGTTTTTCAACTTATTAACAAAAGTCAGCACGAGAGTCAGATTCTGATAGGTAGTTTTGCCACGAAGATAACTATGGCGCCCGAAGTCCCCCCGAAATTTAGGCCAACTAGAACTAAATTTGACATAGCCATGAACCCGGGACTTTGGCGCATAATTTTTCCGGTAGCTGTAGTAGAGCAATATCGTTTCAAAGAGTTCAGGATGGGTGAAGATCAAGAATTTCTACTAGGGGTAGATTTATTCAGCAGAGATATGCATATCTCAGAAAGCATAGTGTATACATATTTTGTGCAGAATCCGACTCAGCTTACTGCCAACAAAGATGCTATCTCAGAATTGACCAAAGTCATCCCCTTAACTTTTTCATACTTGCAAAAAAGCGGAATCAGAACCGGATTTTTTATTTCGGTGATTTTACTACGTCAGCTTATTACTGAACAAAAGCACCATGCTGTGAAGGGAACAGATTTATTGAAAAGTAGATTAAATGACTTCTGCCAACTCAAAGTAACAAAAAAACTTCAATTATTTTGTGCAGTACTAATAATTGCTTGGAAGAAGTTATTGAATGCCTAAATCTATTTATGTAATGTTGGCAGGCGGACTGGGAAATCAACTGTTTCAACTTGCGGGCGCCCTTTCGCGTGATCCAGATATTTGCAAGTTAGACACAACACTTGCAAATCCGCGTGTTAACGCACTTGGCGAAGTAGATATTTCTGATTTTAATCTTGGGCAGAATGTTGTTTTCTTTGCGCCAAGATTTAGTAAGAGGGTGGTTGCGCGTGCAGCTAATTATGTTTTAAGAAGTGGCATGCAGCCCAAATTTCTTGAAAATTGGGGGCCTGTTAGACTCATTACAAATTTTGTCACCTCGATACTTCTAAGTATACGAACTAAGGAGATTGTTAGAGTTATCCAAGGTCTAAACAATGGTTACTTTGATATGCGTCGAGTTGGACGAAAAGAGTATCTGATTGGATACTTTCAGTCATATAAGTGGCTTAACCAGGAAAATGTTAGTCGCAAAATGCGAAAAATAAAATTAAATGAGGGAAATTCGCAGCTCAATCAATTTCTTAAAGATGAAAAAGGACAAAAATCTGTTTTAGTTCACGTCCGCCTCGGAGACTATAGATTAGAAAAGGATTTCGGGATTCTAAGCAAGGGATACTATGACATGGCTCTGAATGAGATTGAACATAAGATGGGGGTAGAACGAATCTGGTTGTTTTCTGATGAGCCTGAACATGCAGTTAGTTTCATTCCAGAAGCCTTTCGGGAAAGGATCCGAATTGTGCCTAACTTTGATGGTAAAGCTTCTGTTACCCTCGAAGCGATGAGATATGCAGATAGTTACATCATTGCGAATTCAAGTTTGAGTTGGTGGGGAGCTAGTTTGAGTTACGCAGTTAACCCGTTGATTATCGCCCCTGTACCTTGGTTCAGATCTAAACCTGAGCCAATGGACTTAGTTCCATTGAGTTGGACAAGAATTAACGCTTGGGATTAGTTGACAAAGACTAGGATTAATCCCTATCGACTTAAGGAGGAATAGGCTTGAAAAATAGTGTCATTCGTGAAGTTTTTCAAGTGCTTCCAAAACAAGACCGCCGTAAAATTTCTCTTGTAGTGATATTGCAGATTTTAATGAGCTTCTTGGATTTACTGGGTGTGGCAATAATTGGAGTCCTTGGTGCACTGGCAGTTAGTGGTGTGCAATCGTCTCAACCTGGAAATAGGGTTTCTACGGTTATCGAAATACTTCACCTCTCTAATCGCACGTTTCAAGAGCAGGCGGCATTTCTTGGAATAGCAGCCGCAAGCATTTTAGTGTTTCGAACTTTAGCTTCTGTTGTCTTTACTCGCAGAACTCTATTTTTCTTGAGCCGTCGCGGTGCTGCACTAAGCACGAGTTTAGTTTCTAAGTTATTGTCACGGCCTTTATTAGAAATACAAATGCGTACTACGCAAGATGCGGTCTACGCACTCACAAGTGGTGTAAATGCTGTGACTTTAGGAGTTCTTGGCACTGCAGTAATCTTGATATCTGATTTATCTCTTCTACTTGTTATGACAATAGGGCTTTTGGTCGTTGATCCTGTGATTGCACTGTTAAGCGTGTTTACATTCGCCGGAATTGGGGCTTTGATTTATAGGCTCATGCATCAACGTGCTGAGAATCTTGGGAGAGAAGAATCTTCACTAGCAGTCAAGAGCAGTGAAACCATAATTGAGGTTCTTAGTTCTTATCGGGAAGCAGTTGTGCGGAATCGACGCGAGTATTATGCCCGTGAAATTGGCAAAAAACGGTGGAGAAATGCCGATGTTTTGGCAGAGCTGGCATTCATGCCAAATATAAGCAAGTATATAATTGAAACAACAGTTGTACTGGGAGCACTTGCAATTAGTGCAGTTCAGTTCATTCTTCAAGATGCTGCGCATGCGATTGCTACTCTTGCAGTATTTCTCGCAGCTGGTACAAGAATTGCGCCTGCGGTAATGAGAGTGCAACAAGGCGCCCTGCAGATAAAGAGTAGTGCGGGTGTTGCCACGCCAACCTTGCAGCTGATTAAGGATCTACAAAACGCACAGGAGCTGCCAAAAATTCAGGATGTAATTCCATTGACACACATGGGTTTCATCTCAGAGATTAATCTAAAGGATGTGTGTCTGCAGTATTCAGAAAATGCAAAATTTGCGCTAGATAGCATCTCATTAGCTATCTCACCTGGGTCATCGGTTGCCCTAGTCGGACCATCTGGAGCAGGGAAAACTTCACTTGTCGATGTAATCCTAGGAGTGATTAGACCAGACTCGGGCACAGTTGAAATTTCTGGATGCAACCCAATCAAAGCGATCAGTAATTGGCCTGGCGCAATTGGTTATGTTCCTCAAGATGTGATTGTTACAAATGGAACTATCAGAGAAAATATTGCACTTGGTTATCCAGCAAGTGAAGCGACTGATGAAATTGTTATGAGGGTTCTAAAGATAGCCCAACTTGAGTCATTGGTTAACTCATATCCACAAGGGCCTGATACATATTTGGGTGAACGAGGAACTAGGATAAGTGGTGGACAAAGACAACGTCTTGGAATTGCTCGAGCACTGCTTACTAACCCCAAACTTTTGGTATTAGACGAAGCGACTAGCGCTTTAGACGGAGAAACGGAAGCCGCAATTGCGAGCGCAATCCATGCACTAAAGGGATCCGTCACAATTGTCATGATCGCTCATAGGCTCAGCACTGTCCGCGAGGCTGATCTTGTTGTGTATCTTTCAGAAGGCCGAATCGAAGCTAGTGGAACTTTTGAAGAAGTTCGAAGACAGGTCCCGGAATTTGACAACCAAGCTAAATTGATGGGTCTATAGTCAATTTGTCCGTTTTGCCCCCTTCCCACTACAAACTAGGATGGGAATCGTAGTAGGGGATAGAGGCAGCGACGGCTGGCTCTGCAGGACAAAACCGGTTAATGAAGGATCAATAAAGTGGCACTTAGCGTATGGACAGTTGCTGAACTGGGGGCTTTTTACACTGAGCACCGT
>JACCDK011695261.1_pt1 | contig 34547 bp, 33 predicted proteins | sample 7445871 | NCBI WGS metagenome assembly JACCDK01 (sample SAMN15323436, study PRJNA562643) | freshwater metagenome | isolation source: river surface water | place: USA:Blue River Watershed | collected 2017-08-15 | reverse complement strand
TCTCCAATATGGTATTCACAACTGGATGGATGTGTATAGTTAATTTAGCACCTGTCTTCACCTGAATAAAAACAAGTCTATTATTACGAATCGCAGTTGGATCTAGTACACTATAGTCCGAAAAACGCATAGCAGTAAAACAACCAATGGCAAAAACATCGCGCACAATTTCTTGTTCTGGAGTATCAAAGTCTTTAATGTCCAGTAATTCCAAAATCTCTTTTTCGGTTAAGTAAATACTATCGGTCTCTTCCCTACTTGTATCAAACTTTAATTCAAATAGCGCTGTTGTGGGTAGTCGCTTTAACTTCACTGCATGCTTCACTACTTGTAACAAGTCCATCATCAACTTAGAATGGGTATTCATAGACCAATCTAAATCCATGATCAAATGATCGCTTATTAAATCAATATGTTCTTGTGTAAGCTCTCCTAGACGCAAATCCCAATTTTTTAAATTGAAAAAGTGTTGCAGCGCTTTTCGAGTAGTCCTAAAACTATTGATAGTCGTAGGCTTTAGCTTCTTTTTCTTGGGAGACAATCGTACACCTGTTTCACAATCCTTTATAAATAAATCAATAAAAGCAAGCAAAGAATCACCTGTTGGCAATACCCCATTCTTTTTCTGCTTATTATACTTAGTACGCGGGTTTTCGATTAAACCATTTAGTTTATCCTCTAAATCAATAAAGCTAAGCCTAGGCTTCCCATACTTGTATTGTTCTACCAATTCAAGTATGGACAATTCCAACTCTCTGAGTCTACGAATGATATTAGTAGTGATATTTTTCCCTTGATAGGTTCTAACAAAATTCTTTTTGGCATCCCAATTTTCTGTATCAATCTGAATACCCGTACGAAGTCTTATTCTAACACCATCAACGGCAATATCAATTACTATTGAAGCCTTTTTTGCTTGCTTATTACTAATAAAGAAGGAGACACCCATATTAATTCATTTTACGATTCATGTATTTAGTTACATTGCTCTTCGTCAATTTCCATTTGCGGCCAGGTTTTACGCCAATGATCTCGCCACGTAATAGCATCTTTGAAAGCGTCTGAGATGAAATACCAATTACTTCAGCTGCTTTTTGTAAAGACCACACCTCATCCTCTTCAATATCTAGAGGAGGCATATTGTTAGTCAACTTTCTAACTTCGTTGTAGATGATATCTTTAATGTAGACATCAAGCTCAGGGAATAACCCTTGGGGGAATAATGAACTCATAGTTATTAATTTTTATTGTTTTTAGATTTATCAGCTTCGGCTTGCATGTATCTTGATATTTTATATAATGCAACCATACCTCCTACTAATATTAATACTGGAAGTACCCAACCTCCTTTTGATTTTTTTGGTGCAGTATTATTTATTATCTCAGCAGGTAAAATAATTGGTGTTTGCACTATCGGAGGAATTACTGGCATAGGCGGAACAAATCCACCAGTTTCTAATTTTGGCACTTCAATATTGTTTATATGAGGTGCGTTTTTGTACAGCTCCGCAAAGGCTGGATTTTTTAAAAGTTCTTGAAGCATATTTTAAATTTTAAAGATTTTAATAAAATGAGGTTGAAATAGCATATATCCGATATCCCCAAGTGCGATGCCCATTGCTCCTTCCTTCTGAAATGTTCCAGTCTTAATTGACCAGTCAATTTTAAAAGGTGAAACATAATTGAGATCAATTGGGACTTCATAGCCAAACTCATTGGCCAGATCGTTAAAGTGTTCCCGGAGTCTAATAATTGGGTCGGCAGTGTTACGTACTTTTTTGTAGCTGGCTGCTTCACGCTCTTTCTTTAATAATTTGGCGTGTTCTTTACAACTGGTTTCAGCATTGGCATGCCTTGTTGGAGGGATTAGGTCCTTACAATAACTTAATTTGCAATAATTGTGTTTCATATCGTATCTTCGTTTTGTTTACAAGAATGATCAAAATATTTGTTTCTTGAATTTTTTCAAACTTTGAAATATTTCTACAAATATAATATAAGAATTCATTCTGCAAAATATTTTTAGCTAAATAAACATATATTTTTTATTATAATATATTATCATGTTGGAAACCCTGTTTAGAGAGAGTATTGAAAACTTCCCTAATGTATTATTGAGTAACAGAATAAAGCTGGCAGATATTACTGATCCTACTGAGGTTATTGAATTAAGTGATGATGACATTTTTAACAATGACTACCAATTTCCCAAGAAATATGAATTGGAGACATTGAGATATTGGAGAAAAATGGGACTTCTTCCCTTTTTTGAACATAGTAAGCATGCTTATATAAGTATTGCTCAATTAATGTGGTTGAGATTTTTACAAGAGTTGAAAAATATGGGAGCACATATTTCAACACTAAAAGAAGCAAATCAATATTTTATTGAAAGGGGGTATAGAGATGAGGTAGCACGTAATAATCTCTTAGAGCTTAAAAAGAATTTACTTTTAGAGATAGAGTCTCAACCTAATAATGAAAAAAGCAAGAAGACATTAAGAGATGTAGAATATATACTCAATGATCGCTTATTAAAATATTCAATACAGATAGATTTCAACTACTTTAACCTTAATATAATTGATCATGTAATTAACGGCACTGAAGTTTTATTTGCGATTACTTCCGAAATTTTAATTAATAAGGAAACACAAAAAGCTGAAAAAAAACAAGTATTTAGTGTAATAAGAAATCACCCAGATAAGAATAAAACAAAAACAATACTTGATAAAGACCCCGTTAACTTCTTTGACTTTAAAGAGAGAAATTTAAAAAAGCCAGCGATAATTTTACCAGCCAACTATTTTATAGAGGATATATTTGGAGATTGCAACATTTCGGATAATGCATTTAATATAAAAATTCTTACAAAAACAGAGAAGAAAGTGTTTACTGAAATCAGATCCAACAATCTAAAAGAAATATCGATTAATGGGGGAAAAACAGATAAATTTTCAATAATGGAAAATAACGGTACAATTAATAAAGAGAATATTAAAGCCGTAAAAATCATAATGGGAACTAAACGATATAAAGAAGGAAGTGCAAAACTTATTAATGGAAGGAGCATTTCATTTAATCCAAATGATTATTCTAAGGAGAATTTAGATTAATTATAATCAATATTGAGATTTGCCTAAAAATAAAAAGACCCTTCCAAAATAGAAGGGTCTTTTTATTAATAATTATAATAAAGTAATCAGGATTAAGTCTGAGATTTTAACAGAAAAAGGGTTATTCCAAATTATTTTTAATTAAAAACAGCCTAACATTAATTTAGATTAATCTTGATTCAGTAGGATTAATAACAATAAATCGTAATTAATCACTAAAATTAATTACGATTTATTCGAATTTATCGGCAACCTCCGCAATAGTCCTCTTAATCCCTTCCTTTAATTGAATAGAAGGCTTCCAACCCAGGCTAGTTAGTTTAGTAGTATCCATTAATTTTCGAGGAGTTCCATCTGGCTTAGAAATGTCAAACTCAAGTGAACCAGTATAGCCGACTTCAGTAACAATTAATGTGGCTAGTTCTTTAATGGAGACATCTTCTCCCCAGCCTATATTTACAAGTCCTGCTTCATTATAATTTTGTAAAAGGAAATAACAAGCATCCGCTAAATCGTCTACATGCATAAATTCACGACGTGGTGTGCCTGTACCCCAAATCGTAACCACTAGATCATTGTTCTTTTTTGCTAATATAATGCGGCGTATTAAAGCTGGTAGTACATGAGAGTTTTCTGGGTGGTAGTTATCGTTGGTGCCATATAGATTTGTTGGCATTGCAGATATAAAATTGCATCCATATTGAGCACGGTAACTATCACACATTTCAATGCCTGCAATTTTTGCAATGGCATAGGGTTGATTAGTGGATTCTAAATATCCGCTTAATAAATATTCCTCCTTTAACGGCTGTGGTGCATTCTTTGGATAAATGCAAGAAGACCCTAAGAACAATAACTTCTTCACCTTATTTAAATACGAAGCATGGATAATATTAGCTTCCATCATCAGGTTATCATAGATGAATTCAGCACGATAGGTATTATTGGCATGAATTCCTCCCACTTTAGCTGCGGCCAAAATCACATAGTCGGGTTTATCAACAAGGAAAAAACTATTCACTAAATCCTGATTCCTTAAATTCAATTCACTTGAAGTTCTATGGATAATATTATGATAACCTTCTATATTCAGCTTACGCTCAATAGCAGAACCTACCATTCCTCGGTGACCAGCAATATAAATTTTAGCGGATTTGTCCATGATAATAATTAAGATTATTCGGCTTCTTTACTAGTTGTATAGCCATTCTCTTTTAACAACAACTCTTTCTTAAATATCTCCAAATCACTAGCTACCATCTCTTTAACTAAGCCTGCTAAATCATGTTTAAGTTTCCAACCTAATTTAGTCATAGCTTTAGTTGGATCGCCAATTAATAAATCCACTTCGGTAGGACGATAATATTTAGGGTCTACTTTAATAACTACTTGCCCCTCTTTTAAATTATAATTTCCTGTATTCTTTACAACATATCCTTGCTCTGCCTCATCTGTTCCCTTAAATCCAAGCTCAATGCCTAATTCAGCAAATGTCATTTTGACAAAATCACGAATGGTGGTAGTAATACCTGTAGCCAACACAAAGTCTTCTGGCTTCTCTTGTTGTAACATTAAGTACATGCCTTCTATATAATCTTTGGCATGACCCCAGTCACGTTGTGCATTTAAATTACCTAAGTATAAACAATCATCTAAACCTAAAGCAATACGTGCAGCAGCACGTGTCACTTTACGTGTTAAAAAAGTTTCACCACGTTGAGGTGACTCATGATTAAATAAAATACCATTACAAGCATACATATTATAAGCTTCTCGGTAATTCACAGTAATCCAATAAGCATATAGTTTAGCCACCCCATATGGTGAGCGCGGATAAAATGGAGTGGTCTCAGATTGAGGCACTGTTTGTACTAAACCATATAATTCAGAGGTAGATGCTTGATAGAATTTTGTTTTTTGTGTAAGTCCTAATAATCTAATTGCTTCTAAAATTCTTAAAGTTCCAATACCATCTACATTGGCTGTATATTCCGGTTCCTCAAAACTTACTTGTACATGGCTCATAGCCCCAAGGTTATAAATTTCATCAGGTTGTACCTCTTGAATTATCCTAATTAAGTTAGTGCTATCAGATAAATCACCATAATGTAAATGCAGATGTCTATCTGGAATATGTGGATCTTCGTAAATATGATCAATTCTTTGGGTATTAAATAAAGAAGATCTTCTTTTAATACCATGCACTTCATAACCTTTATTAAGTAAAAACTCGGCTAAATAGGCTCCATCTTGCCCTGTTATACCTGTGATTAGTGCTTTTTTCATGCTAGTGTTTATATACTGCAAAACTAATATAATTTTCATTTATCATACGAATCGTAATTTCTAAAACCGATAAAATTGTAAGAATAAAATTAGATTATAATTTTTTAATAAACAGCTCTACAAGTGCCTTTCGAACTACTAGACTAATATTTTTATTTTGCTTAAGCGTTTCTTCAAACAAATATTCAAGTTGTCGTTGAGTGATTCTCACAAATATTTTTATATTCAACTTTCCCATATCAATAAAAATGAGCTTATCGGACAAAATCAATCAGAGTTGATCATCATATTATTACAAACATATTTAAACAAAAAACCACCCTAAGGTGGTAAAAGATTGCATTTATCAAAATAAAATATCTGCATTTTATTTCAAAAGTATGTGTTTACATTAACCCTTAATTATTTTTGTATTTATCTTAGAAAAGAAAATTAAATTTACATATTTATTATGTTGCTTTGTTCCCACTAAACTCTTCCATAGTAACGTGACCATCTGAATTTATATCTTTACGCTGAAGTACTTTTATTAAAGTCATCCATAAAATTTTAAAATCAAACAGCAGAGATTGCTTTTCTAGATATTCTAAATCAAATCGAAATTTCTCTTCCCATGATATTGCATTTCTGCCGTTAACCTGAGCCCAACCTGTTATTCCAGGAATTACTTGATGTCTTCTGAATTGTTCTGGACTGTATAAATTTCTATACTTAGAAATAAAAGGCCTAGGTCCTACTAAAGTCATTTGGCCTAGAAATACATTTATTAAACATGGAATTTCATCTAAACTAGAATTGCGAAGAAATTTTCCAAATTTTGTTAATCGCAACTCATCTGACATCAAGTTGCCTTGATTATCTCTAAGCTCTTTCATAGAACGAAATTTAATAATTTTAAACTCTTTCCCCATAAAACCTATTCTAGGTTGCAAGAAAAATATTGGCCTTCCTAAATTAAAGGCAATTAAAATAGATAGCGATAATAAAACAAAAACAATTAAAGGCGAAAAGAAAAACAATACCAATAAATCAATTAATCGCTTCGTATACATATGTTTCAATTTAATAATTCTTTTAATCTAAAGTTAGAGGAAATGCTTATAATACAATTTGCTACTCTTGTATGATTCAAGGAAAAGTCAAGCAATTGTTTATTGGGGATACTTGTTTTTAATTTACCGCCACATAATGGACGTATAACTATATTTCTTTCGAAAAAAGATAAATATTTATCAAAATCACTTTCTTGAATATTTCTGTACACGGTAAGCCCATCAAATAATTTAAATTTAAAATTCTTAGATATTTCCAAAGCATGCTCACAGAATGTTGTTGTGTATGGAAACAAGTAAAAACCATCTATTATATTATTTTTCTTTAATTCTCTTACTTTGGAATATACCAATTTGAAATTTGATTCGAAGCTCTTTAATCTACTTGCCTCATCGTTCAAATTTCCTCTCCACAACCATTGGATACCCCATAACATTGATTTATTCAAATCCGTTAAATATTTATCAATCTTATACTGAAATAGATTTACATCAAATATATCAGAATCAAAATGAGGTTCCGCTAACTTAACTAAGTGTGTAATTTGCTTATTTGGGAATTTTAAGTTGAACTCTTTTAAAACATCTAAATAATAGTAATAACTTTCATACTCTGAAGAAACATGATGTATTAATATCCCACTATTATGCATTTCACTAAATAAATCAACCCAATGAGGAATTGAATAATTATATTCTGTCATTCTCATCGTGCCGAAAATAAATTTAGATTGAGTAGGCATTTTTTACAGATTTATATTTATTGCACATTTCCAAATAAATCTTTCTGACTCTTGATTAGCTACAAATGAATTTCTACCATGCAAGCAATAATTATCTCTCCAAAATACACCATCACCTGGAGTCAACTTCACACCAATAGTAGCCTCTTTAATCGCAGGAGATTTTAATAAATAATCCTGAAATTCTTCTACTGCATCCAAAATATTTTTATTATTTGTTTTGTCAACACAATAATAGTTATAGTTTACAAAAACATCGTCACCCTGAACTCTAATTATCTCATCTAATCTAGTATCACCTGAACGGGTATGTTTTACTTTATTATTCAAAAGAAATTCCAATAAAACTGGCTTTTCTTTTTGCAAAATTAAAAATAAATCCTTTGAATCAATAAAAGTTGTTTCTCCACCTTCGCCTGCATTTGCTACACATGCCAAAAGTGTTGAAGATGGGAAGTCTGGTATATAAGATCCGTCAGAATGTAAGGGTTGTGCATTTGAAGAGTGACGATAAGCGTCTGGATGCTTTGGATCATATCGGACTTCAAACCAAATTTTACCAGATCGTTGAGAGTCACGACTACCCAAATTTACATCTTCAGCAATTGCGCAAGGTGTGCCTATGAATTTGAAAATTCCTTCATAATATTCTTTAACATTTTGAATAGGTTGATCTGCTTTAAGAACAAATACTTTGTTTGTTTGATCAATCCATAATTGCTTAAGCCTCTCTATAGATCCTTGGAAATTTCCAACTTCGAAATTAATTGTTTGTTTCATTTTAGTTGTTTTTTATTTATAAAATAATTGTCTTAGGGCTTTAAAAATTCGGACAAAGTCCTTATCCGTTAAGTTTGAACCACTTGGCAAACATAATCCTTGTTCAAAAAAAGATTTACATACTCCTGATCCAAAAAACTGAGACCCTTCATAAATAGGCTGCATATGCATTGGCTTCCAAAGTGGGCGTGATTCTATATTCTCTGAATCTAATTTTAAACGGATATCGTCTTTCGTAATTCCACCTGTTAATTCCGGATCAATTAATATTGCAGTTAGCCAAAAATTACTAAAATAGTCTTTATTGGGTTCTGAATGAAAAGTAATACCAGGATATCTTTTAAAAAATTCTCTATAACGTTGATTATTAGCCCGCCTTTGCATTACTCGCTTATTTAATACTTCCATTTGACCACGACCAATACCTGCAACCACATTACTCATACGGTAATTATATCCAATATTCGAGTGTTGGTAATGAGGGGCTTCATCTCTAGCTTGAGTCGCTAGAAAGCGGGCTTTTTCAACGTAGTTTATATGTTTAGAAATTAACGCCCCTCCTCCACTGGTGGTAATAATTTTATTCCCATTAAAACTCAATGCTGCCATTGTACCAAAAGTCCCGCAGAATTTATTTTTAAACTTTGAGCCCAATGCTTCAGCTGCATCTTCTATAACTGGCACATTATATTCCTCAGCAATTTGAAGAATATCGTCCATTTTGGCTGGCATTCCATACAAATGTACTGGTAAAATTGCTTTTACAGATCTATTCTTATTGTGATCTAGCGCATTTTTTAAAGCGATTGGACACATATTCCATGTATCCAATTCGGAATCAATAAATACAAGTTCTGCTCCCTCGTAAGATATTGGATTAGTTGTACCACAAAAAGTAAAACTTTGTACCATCACCACATCATCTTTCACAATATTTAACATACGCAAAGCTAAATGCAAAGCAGCTGTGCCAGAAGTAAGAGCAGCTGTAGAATTTTGTATTCCAAGATAGTCGGAAATATCTTGTTCAAAACCATTTACATTAGGCCCAAGTGGGGCTATCCAATTTGTCTGAAACGCCTCATTTACATAATTTTGCTCCGATCCACCCATATGAGGGGACGATAACCAAATCTTATTCTTCATCAATATTTTTTACTTTAATTATTTTCGCAGGATTACCAACAACAATTGTGTTATCTGGAATATTATTAATCACTACTGAGCCAGCCCCGATAGTAACATTTTCGCCGACTTTTATACCTTGAATTACAGTAGCACCAGCACCAATCCATGAATAATTGCCAATAATTACAGAACCACATAAAGTAGCATTAGGAGAAATGTGAACAAAATCATCTAAAACACAATCATGTTCTATGATTGCCCCAGTATTTACAATACAATGTTTACCTATTTTAACTCCTACATTTATTACTACTAAAGGCATAACAACCGTACCGTCACCTATTGAAGAAAATTTGGCAATAATTGAAGTTGGATGAAATAATTTTATAAATTTATTTTCAGGGTATTGAAATGCTATTTTACCTCGAATTTTATTGTCGCCAATACCAATTATCAGATTTCTGTTTTGAAAATTAACTTTTGATCTTTGCAACACATGTTCCCCTTCAAATTGCCTGACGTCATCATCACAGAAACTAACATCAAAATTTAGAAATTTCGCTATATCTGCTATAACTCTTCCATGTCCACTTGCGCCAATAATTAACAAATTACTTTCCAAAATCTAATAATTTTCTTATGTGTTCAAGATAATCAGACGCAATCACATCCCAATTTCTATTTTTAACTAACCATTCTTTACCTCGTAAGCCAATTTTATGTAAATCGGATTTATCCAATAAATAGATACATTCTATTTTATTAGATAACTCAACTGAATCCTCTGAAGGAGTAAAGAAGCCAGATTTGGCTTCATTAATCATTGATTGGTAACCTGAGTAAGAGGCTAAAACAGGCTTGGCAGACATCATATAGTCAATTAACTTATTTGGAGACCAACCATATTTCCAAATTTCACTATTAGATGAAGAAAAATAAAGAATGTCGCACAAATTTAAAAATGAAGCAACTTCATCTTTAGATACTTTATTAATAAAAATAATATTTTTTAAACCATAAGTTTCTTCAACAAAAGTTTTTTTCAAGTCACCATCCCCCAACACAAAAAACATAAATCTTGCATCTCCTGAAAAATGTTTAGCACACTCAATTAATGAACATAAACCATTTGAACGCCCTACGCTTCCAGCATAACCAATAATAAAATCATGAACAGGTAAGCTATATTTTTTTCGAAATAAATCAGAATCAATTTTTAAATTATTATAATAATCAAGATCAAATCCAAATGGAATACAAACAGAATTAATTTTATTTGATCCTAAAATATTATTTATATGTTCGCTCAAATTTGGCATAGTTCCAACAACTAAATCAGAATTTTTATACCCAAATTTCTCTATTATTCCAAGCAAAAACACTAATGGATTCCTTTTACTGATACCCAATTCTGTTGCAGAAAGAGGCCAAATATCACGAATTTCAAATATTAATTTGGCTTTAAAATGCCTTTTAAGTCTAAATCCATTCAATATTGTTAATAATGATAATGATGATACAATAATTACATCTGGCTTTTCAATTTTATTGATTGGTAGAAAGAATAATTTAAGCTCAAAATCTATCCAACTTAAAATTCTTTTTATTGAAACTGTTTTTACATACTTTGTAGTTTTTATTCTATGTAAATGTATGCCATTTATATTTTCATAGTTGTAAATTTTATTGTATTTTGGATATATACCAAAATGATTTGAATCAGATGAAATTACGTTTACTGTGTTACCAAATTTTACAAATCTTCTGGCAAGAGCAAAAAGTCTGCTTTCAAACCCAACTTCACTAGAAGAAGCGTATTTTGAAATTATCCAAATCTTCATTAATCTATTTTATATAACTTAGGAATATTATTAACAATTTTAATTACTCTTTCAAAATCTAATCCTAGGGTATCAAGATACCATCTAATATTTTGATACCTAGGTCTATTCTCCTCATCAAGTAATTCAAGGGCCTTCTCTCTAGTAATTTGCCCTTCTCTAATTTGATTACTCCTAAAAGTATCATGCTCAGAAAATCCTGCAACCGTGAAATAAACATAATTATAAAATGCTGCTGTTCCATCCCCAATTCTCCATGTAGTCGGAGTGTCAACCGCTTTTTCCCAATCATACATATTCAATAAGCAATCATTTACCTGATCTTCATCCCACCTCCAATAATCAAATAAGTGATAATAATCATCTTTCTTTGTAACGCTTCTATAATATTCCCCAGACAATGTATCCCACAGTGACGAATTAAAATAGCTAGGACTTTCAGCCATAGCTTGAAACCTTTTGGAATGATATCTTAACTGGTTCATTAATCCATTATTATATACTTTTTTCTCTTCAAAATCTGGTTCAATACCTAAGAAACCAGTTTTAAAATGTGTTACTTCAAGTGGGTTTACTCCCCACAAGTTAAGATTTATACCTGTTTGCTTTTTAATATCTTTAACATACCTAAAAAAGTGTTTATCGCCCGCAGTTAGCATTGCCATCATTCCTAAATGAGGTGATTTAAGCCATGCCTCCAAATTCATTCTAATATTTTTTCTTTTTAAAGAAATATCCGCAGCAACAATTATATTTTCAACTCCTAATTGAGAACACATTCTACTAATATTCCTTCTTCCCAAATCTGTTACCATTCCCCAATCGTAGGTGTATGTAACTGGTTTCATTTTAAGTTCATTAACTATTAAATGTAAACCATAACAACTATCTCGACCACCCGAAAATGGAACTATGCAATCTAAATCTGCCCCTTTTCTCCGATACGGTTTAACTAATTCAAAAAGTTCCTCTTTAGGTTTTGGATTATTTCGAGGTTTATAGCTTTTACAATAATTACATTCGCCCTTTTCATCAAATTTAATAAAAGGCATAGTCTCCGGAAGAACACACTTTGTACACCGTTTTAAATTAACTTTCTTGTTTTCAAGGATTTTTTCTTGATTCGAATTATATATAAACTCAGGAATTAAATTTTCGGTTCTGTTCTCGAAATTTTTAATATTAAAGTCGTTACTAAACTTTGGTATTTCGATAATTTGGCATGAATTAAGAATTTGTTTAATATTTTTACAACCAATTAATTCTAATCCATAACGCTCAGATGCAAAATATATATCCTCACCAATGTGAGCAAAATATAAACTACCATTGTTTGAAAATAAAATTAGTTTACCGTGAACAGGAAGCAATAGGGCACAAGCTACAACACCTTTACAATTAGACAGAATACTTGAATATAGCCCTGAAATGTCTTGCGATTTATTTAGATATTCTTCTGCCAATGCTATAATGGCTTCAGAGTCGATTGTCAGCTCTCTTTTAATTGAAATTTTATCCCAAATTTCATTTTCATTAACAATGATTCCATTATGAATCAAAGCAAGAGATTTTTTGACAACGGGCTGATTATCAGAAAGACCATTTGTAATTAATCTGCTATGTCCAAGAATTAAACTTGAATCAGCCACATGCGTTTTCTTTAGTAATTTTACAAGTTCAAAATCCGCACGAATAACATTGTAACTGCCAGAAGAATAATAAATTAACCCACTTGAATCTTTTCCTCTTTGCTGCGAATGCGCAGCTAACTTATTTATATTATTTAAATTAATCTTCGTTTTTGAAATTGAGCCAAAAATACCGCACATACATATAAAATTTTAAAAGTTAAAAAAAACTAATTTCTAATTTTGAAAGGGTGTTCAGATAGCCTTAATTTTGAAAATGGATGATAATCACCTATCAGACCAATTGTTTCTATCTCTCTAATTTCATGAGCTAATGCAACAGCTGGTCTCGCCTCTTTCAAAGTAAAACCTTTACCAGTAAGAATCTCGGAATAGCTTTTGGTGTGAAGGTCTGTAAACCCATCACTAAATTCAATTGGCTCACCGTCAATTGTAATTGAGCGATAAGTTGTTTTACCAGCATTTGAAATATCTTCTGGCAATGTCGATGAATTTATACTTAAAAACCATCTCACTCTAGCATTTTTAAACTCAAGAAATCCCGATGCCCGATCGTGTGTGTTAATGTGAACTTTATTTTCAATAACATCTCCAAAAAGCCAAATCAACATATCAAAAAAATGAATACCAATATTAGTTGCAATACCGCCTGATTTATTAATTTCACCTTTCCAACTTGTATAATACCAATTTCCACGTGATGTTATATATGTAAGGTCAAGATCGTACTTTTTATTAGTAACAGCTGAATCAATCTTCTTTTTTAAATCAATAAGCACTGGATGTAGTCTCAACTGTAATATTGTAAATACATTCTTCCCGGATTCATTTTCACTTTGAATCAAAGAATCAACATTCCATGAATTTAAAACTAATGGTTTTTCACATATTACATTTGCATTATTTCTTAAACCAAATCTAATATGAGAATCATGAAGATAATTTGGCGAACAAATTGAAACAAAATCAATCGGCGTACCATTTCGCTTTAGCTTTTCAACACTTCTATCAAACCTCTCGAATTCAGTGTAAAAACTAGCTTTTGGGAAATAACTATCCATAATACCGACAGAATCATTAGGATCAAAAGCTGCCAATAAAGCATTTCCTGTATCTTTAATAGCTTTTAAATGTCTAGGGGCGATATATCCCGCAGCTCCAATAAGTGCAAAGTTTTTTGTGTTTTCCATTATTATTTATTTTAAATTTTTATATGCTACAATTAACTCGTATGCCTGAGCTTGCCAAGATATTTTGAATAAATCATCCGATATTTTTAAAATATTTTCATTTTCAATTTCAATAATCCCTTTTATAACATCTTCGAGATTAAAACTGCAATACCAACCTAATTTATATAAATCAATTAAATTTTTTATATCAGGAAAATCAGACGCCAACACAGGGATCCCTGAGAAAACATATTCAAACAACTTATTAGGCAAACAATAATAATCACTTAGTGAAATATTTTGTAACATACATAAACCAACGTTAGCATGATTAACATAATTAACTACCTCATCGTGTTTAACTGGTTCATGATAGTGAACATTGCGAGATGTTTTAGCCCTTTCTAAAATTAAATCTTTTTGAATACCAAAACCCATAAAAACTATATGAGAATTTATTCTGTTGCTACTAAATGCATCTAGAAGCAATTCAACACCTCTACCTGGCATTAAAGCACCAAGATATATGAATACTAATTTATCATGTTCAATATAGAATTTATCATGAAAGTACTTTTCCCCTAATAAATCTTCATTTTTTCTATAATTCAAATCTTTTATTTGAGGAGAATTTAAAATCAATATGCTATTATCAATGTTAAATTTGGATTTATACCAATCTTGAATTGAAGGACTAACAGTAATTAATAAATCTGTGAATCTTATACATACTTTTTCAAGAATTAAAGTGCCAAAAGAATAAATTTTAGATTGCCCGTTTTTATCTGACTCTAATTCGTGAGCATCGTACACAATTTTTGATTTAGTAAATAATCTTAAAAAAACTCCAATAGGCAATACTAAAGTATCATGACAATGAATTACGTCTGGTTTGATTTTTAAAGAATATTTTAATGTTCTAATTAAGAATTCTATAAATATTAAACTATGTTTCAAAAACTTAGGGAGATAACCAACTCCTCTAAATGTCAATTTTAAATTAATAATACTAGCTCTAAGATGGGCAACATCATGATTCGCTGCGCCTTCATCTCTCACCAATCCAATTCCAAATAATTCATATTCAGGAACTTGAGAAAGGGCATCAATTTCTTTTATTATTCTATTATCAAATCTAATATCTGTGTGTGTAAGGTGTAATATTTTCATGTTTATTTAATTAAATCAGACGGTAATTTATAATTAAAATTATTAATTTTTAATACTTGTAAAAGCTTTTCATAAAGCCCTAAAAAAATTTCATATTCTGGATTATTAACTAAATCGTTATGGAATAAAATACTAATAGATCCTCCTATTTTAGAAACATGTTTTACAAGTTTATCGAAATCAGAAAGAACAATATTAGAATCCATAAATGTTAGGGGAATTGTAACTAAATCCCCTTTACTACTAAAGACGTTAAATGGAGTAAATGGAGAACCTATACCATATCGAAAACCTTGTCTTTCAGAATATCCTGTTGACTCATCAACCTTAATACCCATTCTTGAATAGAATAAAAGGTCATCAATATTACTATATTTTAAATAATGAGCTCTCCCTGAAAAAACAATATTAGATAAAATACTCTCTAACTGACTTTTTTGTTGGAGAAAATTAACTTCTGAGTGTAATGTATTATAATTATAATGTAACCCAATATCCCAACCATCTGGAATTAAACTAATTGCTAATTCAATCACTTTTAGGTTTGACCTAGCTCCATAACGAGCTATTTTTCCATTTAAAAAATAAAAAGAAGATCTGTATCCATACTTTTTTTCAAGTTTCAATATATAGGATATAGAATTTAAATAATATTTTTTTCCATCAATTAGGTTTAGAATTATGTATTTAAATTTAATAAATGCGCCTGAAAAATTTAATTTAAATAAATTAGAAAAAACCTTATAGCACCTAATTAATTGAGTAAAATAATCATTGCCAATTAACAGATCACAATCATGACTTAAAAAAACATTAGGGCACTTTAAAACTGGATTTAATACTTTTAATTTACCATCATATGAAGTTGCTACTAGAAGAGCAATAAATTCATTAAAAAATGGGGTAAGTAATAATTCACTTGGTCTATTATCAAGATTTTGGTTAACTCGACCAAGATGATCTTGTTTTATTAATTTTTCATATTCACCTTTTAGTAGTGGGAAAACTAAAGACAAAAAATCCCAAGATGGAGCGAAACCCGAATTACTATTTTTGACAAAACCATACTGATTTTCTTCAAGGTTCTGAAATTCTGAAATTTTTTCACCGATTGTAAAAACAGTATCTAAAACATTTATCTCCCTAAATTTAGTTGGGTAAACAAAACTATTATTTGGATAAAGAAGTATATAAAATCCAGGACCTCCATTTATAAACTCATCAACGGTAGCAAAATAAATCCTGTCTTTATTTAATTCAATATTTTCAATAAAGTATCTATCAAGATAATCAAGTATTAAATGTTTTATCCATTCTATTTCGATACTACTATACATTAAGCTCTCACAAATTTGAATTTCCAACTATTAGCATACAAAGTAATCAAAGTGAAAAAAAACAATGCGAATGTAGAATATATATCAAAAATATATGAAGTTAGTGATGTTCCATTTAAATTAAAAAAATGCATAAGAAACCAAACATAAATAGCAATTGAAATTGGTGTTGGATACAATTTCACTAATTTACTATTAAACCAATGAAGAAAATAACCAACAAATAAAGGAATTGTGCTTACTCCAAAAATTCCAAAATTCGCATACAATTCACCCCAAAAAATTGTAGGCATAGATCCAACTATACCATTTGCTGATTGAGAAGGATTATACCAGGCCATAACTTCCTGAGCGATATTATATGACTCAAAGGGGAAAATTCCCATAGGATTAGTCATGCTTCTTCCAAATAAAAAATCATGATATTTAGGAAAAAACTGTAGGTAATGATAGGCCGGCTGGATTTGACCAGTAAGTGATCTACTAAACAATCCAACTAGAGCATCTTCCATAGAATTGGCACCCATAAAGTAGATATAAAATACAACCAAAATAGACGTAATTATAATAAATAGAAAAAATACATGTCTAATGGGGAATTTGCTCTGCTTTTTCACAATTAAAAATACTAAAAACAATGCAATAAGTAAATTAGCAACGGGCCCTTTTTCGGTTGCCATTATCAATGAAAAGATCATTACAATACATGAAAAAACAAAAAACAATCTGTTTCTAAAAGATGGAAATAATATATAATTAGAAAAGAATGCAAGTGTGCAAAACTTCAGTAACTGATTCATAAATAAATAATACCAATGATATTTCCCATCAAATGAATTACCCATATTGGAGCGTAACACAGCTAAATTTGAATCTGAAACAAAATTAATTGCTGCAAAAAAAGCAATATTTTCAATACCAACTTTAAATATATATATACCAAATATAGAAATACATACAAATGCAAGAACTAAAAGAGAATATAATTCTTTCTTAGAAGAAGGTTGTAATATTTCAGATTTTACATATTTAAATCTACCATTAAAAAATTCAGAAATACAAAACCCAATTAACAATAAAAATATTGTTATTGATGTAAAAATAAACACATTAAATAAAACCGTTTTATCCGAAACATCGTCTAACCTTAGAGGATCTAAATCAAAATACAATATAGGCAAACCTAAGTACTGATAGAATAAAATACCAAAAAAGACTAAAGTCATTAAATTAACTTTAAATAATGAAATTTTAGCAAGTTTTAGTAATATATACCAAAAAAAAGGGAAAGCCAACCAGAGTAGAAAAAAAATCATAAAGAACTACAATTTTCATTAATTGAAAACTCCTTAATACAATTTTTAAAAAATAATTTTTGTTCTGAATTTATCAAGCTAGAATTATGCCATAATAAAGAAAAATTACCTTTATAAAACTTACACTTATTTGCAAGATCCTTGACCAAATTCCATGAATGAATATTTATCCCTAATGCCATGTATACATTTTCAATGAAGGTGCTCTCCATAACAATTAATGGTCGCTGCTTGATTTGAAGCCGTCTACGTTTATCTAAATCAAACATTGAAAACTCTTTACAAGTACCACACCTAAAACCAAAATGATCAGCAAAACCCAGAGTATTATCAATACTTATATTACAAGCATTTTGAATAAAAGGAGTAGTATAGTCCCAACGTAAATAATGCTGTCGGATTCCCAAATTATTTTGAATAATATTGAGTTTCTTTAATGTATAATTTAAAATTTCGGTTTCTTTTAATAATTGATTGTAGTTATTAAAAGAATTATAACTGCCATGTAACCCAATTTTATGACCGTTTTTACTAATTAAATTAAATAATTTTTGAATTCTTTTTTCACCTAAACTATAAAATCCATCTTTCCCTGATTCACTGTGATCAGCAATAAAGAAAAAATCAATTTTATTATTATATTCATCTGCAACATCCATCATCCAATTAAATCTATATAGCTTATCAAATACGAAAAGATTAAATTTTGTAAAAATAAAATTACATAAAGTATTTAATAGCGTTAATAAACTTTTCCTTTTAAATATATCTCCACCAACTTTTCTAAAAAATTTAAAAATACTTCTATTATATTCCTCATATGGAATATCGACATCACACGAAACAATTAAATTATAGGTTTCTTTTTTTCTAATTAACTTATCGTCGTTAAGTTTTAATAGTTTCCAAAGTATTTCAATGTACTCGTCTACAATAGGGCGATTTAAAAAATTACTACTATATGAAATTGAATCTTTTGCAGAAAACCTAGAATGAAAATCTTTTTTACTTGAAATCATTTCTTCAAAACGTGAAATCATAAAAAAAGAAGAGCCAAAAATATCAATACAAAAATCGTGTAAGGTTGAATTGATATCTTCACCATAAATTATAGGTATACTATTAGTTTCATATAATAGCCCTTCAAATCTGGAATCAAGTTCTAAAACAAGACATGATTCTGGCAAAATGTTTTTAGAGAAATAATTACTAGAATCAAGTTTAGAAAAAAACAAATCTGGAAGTTTGAACTCATTATTATTATTTAAAGATTTAACAATAAATAAATCTAATGATTCCACAAATTTAATAGTATAACTAATGCCTAAAATTTCATCAAAAATTACATCAAAAATATATTTCTTTTCTTCAAGAAAACTATAATTTGTACTAATCTCGATCATTAATAACTATTTTTCAGAAAAATACTTTTTAATTCTTAAATAAATAATTTTAGGAAAAAGAAAAGCATTTTTAAAATAATAAATTATTGACCCAAATCCATTATAAATAGGATTGCCATAACAATGAATACAGGTCTTATCATCACATTGTATAATTTTTCTGTTTTTTATCAATTCAGATTTTATAATAGTGTAAGACTTTTTAGCAGGAATTAAAGCAGAAACGGCTCTACCTACTTGTCCAAATTTTACAGCATTATTAGTTATCAATGGAAAAAATAATCTATAGCCACCGCTACTGCAGCCTCCAAAATCTTTTTTAGTAAATAGTTTTCTTATGCCATTTTCATAAAAATAAATCTGCATCAAATACTTCATGGGGCTATATTTAGTGTACCCCAATTCTTCTTGTACATAATGCATCGCACCTGGTGCATTCATTTTATCTATAGTACCAATCATTAAAAATTTTGAATTTGGCATATTTATTAAATCGCCCAAAACACTATATGACAATTTAGTAGAATCGTGATTATTAAGGGCTTTCTTTATAATATCGCCAATCCCAATTACTGAATTTGTTGGATGCGAACTTCTAATTGATGTATCTAAATTGATAAGGTAATTTGGCAAAGAACCGGCGTAAGTGTTGGAAAACCTCTCAAAAACATAATTTTTTTTAAAAAATCTTAAAAATGTTTTAGAATAAGATGCAAATACAATTGCACCATCCACTCCAACTAAATCAGTTAATATTTTAATCCATGTCTTCAATGTCAAATCTCTAGACTCCCTAAAATATCCTACTTTCATTATATCAATCGTGATAAACAAAATATCGCCTTTTTCAATACCAAGATTTTTCAGATCAAATACTAATTCTTCTTCTGTTACCCTCATAATAGATTACTAATTCAACGAATTGAACACTCCCTTGATAATGAATATATTAAATCATAACCATCCCAAATTAAATCAAATTCTGAAGTTTTACCTAATGGGACTACTCTGTCTATTCCTAATAATTTCATTTGCTTTAAACTTTTTGCAATATCTTCTTTATCAATCCCGAAATATGCCAGTGTTTGAAATTTTCTTGTTACAAAATTTGAAATTTCATAAATTGATTTAGCATTATACTCTAGGAAATAACCACCTGCACAAATATAATTTTCGAGCTCTTTGTAAAGAGTCGATGATTCAATTCTCCAAAGCTTATTATTATCAGTTGAAATTTTTAAAAGACTATTTCCTTTTGTACTCTGAAGGAAAAAAGAAGAAATCTTATCAATTGCAAGAATAGAAGGAAATTCATATTTAGATATCCTTTTTTCTATAGCACTCCAAAATAGGATTTTAGCTGCGCGAATAGTCTCATCATTGCCCAACCAAATAATAATTCTTGGTGCAGAACATGCATTTTGATCAAAAAGATAAGTATCATTAAAAAAATTATTAGCAATTACATCAATATTCTCATCGATAATTATTTTTTCTGCATTCATTACAGCAAATGAATATCTATCTGAAAAAGTTATATCAATTGATTTAGCATTTATCTTATTCTTCCTAATCAAATCAACTGTTTGATCACCACCCCAAATTATTCGAACATCACACAATTCAGAAAAAAACTCTGTTGCATTTGATGTCTTATCATAATTTACAAGAAATAATTTTTTGTCAAATTCTGGAACAATGTTTGAATCTAAAACATTTTTTAAAGCATTAATAATTAATGAAACTTGTTCAAAGTTTTTAGACGGAACTCGAATAATATTTATGTTTCCACTTAGAATACCTGCTGCCATAGAATAGGCAAAATTTACAGGCACATTTGATGGTGCAATATGAAAAGCAATTCCTCTACCTAACCTGAAATCAACATGATTGTACTTTTTCTTGAAATTTAACAAATTAGAATACCTGCAAAAAAATGCAAAAGTTGCGACATCCGAATATTCCCTTATTTCAGGTAATTTATAAAGTTCTTTAGAAAGATTACTCAGTATTTTAATAGAGTTATCAGAAAAAATCTCCTCTGATGAAACGTTTTTAACATTCTCTAATTTGTCGAAACTAGAGAACAAAAAATTAATAGTACTAAAATTTTGCTCCATACGAATCACTGCATCCTCTTATTTCTGCATTTTTTATTCTTCCAGTTACTTTAAAATACTTTCCATTTCTTCCACAGCTGCAATCATCTTCACCAACAATAAAACCCAAATCTTCTGTTAAAAGAACATGCCCAGGATAACTTTTAGGTAAAATAGAAACAACTTGTATGATACCTTCCTCTTTAAATTCTGCAACAGAAAAATCGATTGCCCTTCTAATTATAACATCTGAAAATATAGGAGCATGCAAATACCCATTTTTACATTCCATGTAAATTGACCCTGTTTGCTCCACCATTCCATAATAGTCATGAATATTTTCTGGTTTTATATTACAGACGTCATTCAAGCAATTTTTAAATACTGATGAGTCAACTGATTCACTCTGCAATTTCTTCCATCCTCCCCCATGAATTAATATTGCGTTAGAAAAATCTATTTTTATTTTATTTTTTTTTAATTCTTTGTAGAAATGCTCCCAAATCATAAAAGTAAACCCAAAAATAAATATTTTTTGCCCCCTATTATTTTTTAGAAAACAATCAAGCGCATCCAAGTTTATTTTCATTTCTGAATCAAATGCATACTCTCTATTTGCCCCAAACATAGAAAATCCCAAAATCCCTGCACCTCTTGCAGAGAACATTGCCCTATTTTTTAAAATATCAGAGCTATCCAATATTAACATGGGAAGACGCTTATTACCCAAATAATCAGCTACTATTTTGGTTAATACTTTTGTTTGATTAGAAGAAGTTTCCTTATCCAAATAAATCTTAGATACCATCTGACCAGTCGTTCCTGAAGATGTCATAGTTTTAATAACGTCAAGGTTATCCACACTCAATAAATCAAGCTCTTTAAATAACCTGACAGGTAAAAATGGTAAATCTGTGAAATTCTTGACAAGATTAAAATCAAATTGTAAGGCATCCAACATCTTTTTATAAAGAGGTGAATAATTATAATGATGCTTAGTTAATTTTATTAATTCGCATGATAAAGCCTCTTCTTTGCTTTTCCTGTCAAGTGAATATGGGCCTATACTGAGTAATTCTTCAATACAACTCATTCTAAATTATTAAGTTGACTATATAAAACTTTACCAGATGAGTTTTTAGGGATTTCAGGAATATAGCGAATTTCGAAAGCCCTGAAATTAAATTTCAATTTAGAAACCAACAATTCAATAATTTCATCCGACCTGTTATTATTTGTAGTGTATACAAATAATTTATCGTCTATTCCATCACAGGCACATTCAATATTATGATTTTGTAGAATTTGTTCAACCTCGTCCAAATTAACTCTATTTCCAAAAATCTTAATAAACCTTTTGATCCTGCCGGTAATGTAATAAAATCCATCTTTATCCCTATAAGCAACATCACCTGTATAAAGTATACCTAAATTTTCATCTCCTTTAGACAAATCTAAAAAATTATTGGCATACCCAAGTGAAACATTGGGGCCATTAAATATTAATTCTCCTTGAATATTACATTCATTAATGAATGCATTAGAATGTAAATCTTTTAAAGAAAATTTGCCGCCTGGAATTTCAATCCCTATACTTTCAATTTTTTCTTTGATTTTTATGGATGGCAAATAACTCATCCTTGCAGTAGCCTCAGTTTGACCATACATAACAATAAACTCTTTGCAATTTTTTACTGCATAATTAGCAAATTCTTCTTTTAAATTTGATGATAATTTGCCACCAGCTTGTGTTAAAGTTTTTAAATCAGGCAATTCCATGGTTGAAAACCTAAGCATCTTCAACATTTGATAAGTGTATGGAACCCCCGAAAATGATGTTATTTTAAATTTTTTAGCAAAGCCCCAAAACTCTTTTTGAACCACTGAATAGTTGGTCAAAAAAATTGTGGCCCCTTTTATAAGATGACTATTAATTACTGAAAGCCCATAAGAATAGTACATCGGCAACGAAGTAATTGGTCTTTCTAAATAATTTATATTTAAATATTTGGCAATTGATTTTGCATTATTAAACAAATTTACTGATGACAATCTAACTAATTTTGGTGATCCTGTACTACCAGAAGTTGTTAATAACAAAGTTAAATCCCGATGCATTTGGACTTTAGATTCATTTACAACAATAAGCGAATAGTTCCAATTTGTAAAAACCACCAAACAATCATTAAATTTATCTACAAGAAAATTTGGCACCCAAATAAAATTAGGCTTGTAAACAGAAATTAATTTTTTTGCCTGATTGATATCCAATGTTGCATCCAATAATAATTGAACATGTCCTCCATCTAAAAAAGAATAATATCCAATTAATGCTCCTGAAGTATTTTCACAGAAACTAAATATTAAAGATCTTTTTTTAACATAGCCGTTCAATAAATTACTTTGTATAAATAAATCATTATAAGTCAATTCCAGACCTTTATCATCGTGTATAGCTACATTATTTGAAAATTTATTTAGAATGGAATTTAACAAACTATACAGTTTTATATTTCAAAAAAATATCTTCAGCGATTGATTCAACATCAAGCCTATTCTGACGAATTAAGTAGTCATATTCCCCTGGATGTGAAAAACAATCACTAACTCCTAATTTTAATAAAGGCGGATGATACGCTGATTCTGATAAAAAATCAGAAATAGCTGAACCCAACCCTCCAATTATACTATGCTCCTCAATTGTTACAAATAACTTTGAACTAAAGCACTCTTTTAGACTATTATAGTCAAGAGGTTTAATCGTATGTACATCCATAATTCTCACTGAAATATTTTTCATTTCAATAAGTTCTGAAGCTTTAATAGCATTGCTAACCATTAGACCTGTAGCGAATATTGTAATATCAATTCCATCTTTAACTTTTATAAACTTGCCTATTTCATATTTGAAATCTTGTTTATAAATAATGGGACAGTTCATAGATCCAGTAAGTCTTATATAGACAGGGGTATTCAATTTTAGAGCAGAGACAATCATTTTTGCAGCCTGTCCAGCATCTGAAGGAGAGAGGACAGTCATTCCAGGAATAGACCGCATTAATGAAATGTCTTCAATAGAATAATGTGTATTACCAAAAAATGTTAAACCAAAGCCCGAAGCGATACCAATAATTGTCACATTAAGTTTCATGTAACCAAAATATTGACGAACCTGCTCAAAACTTCGCATTGTTATAAAAACAGCTTGAGCGGTAACAATAACATTATTCCCTTCGCTTGACATCCCAGCGGCCATTCCCACTGCATTTTGTTCGGCAATTCCAACATTAATAAATTGCCCCGGGAATTGATTAATGAAACGACTTAATCCAGCAGGTCGTGACATATCCGCAGAAATAACAATTATATTTTCAAAATGCTTATTTGCTTCTAATAATCCAATGCCAAAAGTTGCGCCACTTTGACCTAATTTCGAAAATGTAAGTGAGCTTAATTTATTTATTTCAATCATTTATTTATGTTTATTTAGCTCTATAATTGCACTTTCAAATTGATCTTGATTCAACACACCATGATGCCATATTACATTGTTCTCCATAAAAGAAACACCTTTGCCCTTAATTGTATTTGCAATAATTGCATTTGGTTTAATTTTATCCTTTTGATTAAATGCTTCTAGGATTGAATCATGATTGTGGCCATCTATTTCAATTGAATTGAAGCCAAATGCCGTAAATTTTTCAACTAATGAAAATTGATTCATTACATCATTTTTAAATCCATCAGATTGTATCCCATTATTATCTACAATAACGGTCAAATTAGAAAGTTCAAAATTTCTAGCTGCCATTAAACTTTCCCAAACAAGCCCCTCGTCACACTCACCATCACCTACTAAAACATATATATGATTATTCAATCCGCGTTTTTTACATGATAATGCAACTCCTACACCAAAAGATAATCCTAAACTCAAACTCCCACCAGAAAATTCAATTCCCTTTTCAATATCTCTAGATGCATGAGCATAAAAAGGGGATCCGTTCACTTCAAAAGAGTTCACTTCCTCATTTGTCATAAACCCAAATATTTCAAGAATTCCATAAAGCGCGTTTGCAGAATGGCCTTTACTCAATATAAAACGATCTCTGTTTTCACTGGTTTTGTTAAACGTTTCATACTTTAAAACATTTGTATAAAGTATGACAAGTAGATCTGCTATTGATAAAGCTCCTCCAATATGTGAACCACTTTTACCGACTTTTAGTGCTAATTCTAAAATTCGTTTACGTAATTTCAAAGCGAGTTCTAAACTTGAATTATTAATCATTTAAAAAAAATTACATGCCTCCATCAACTCTTAGAGTCTGGCCAGTTATATAGCTGGACAAGTCTGAGGATAAAAATAAAATTGCATTTGCGATATCTATAGGCTTACCAGAACGCTTCAAATCGGTGTTATTTATAGTCTCTTTAATTATTTCATCTGACATGCTTTCTAGCATATCAGTTTCAGTGATTCCCGGTGCAATTACATTAGCCCTAATCCCTTGATCACCTAACTCAGCTGCTAAAGCTTTAGTTGCACAAAGTAGTGCTGCCTTACTTGCCCCGTAAACAGCTCTACCTGAATTACCGTCTAAAGCCGCAGAAGACGAAATATTAATAATTGACCCTTTCTTTGACTTAAGCATTAATTTAACAATATATTGAGTAAATAAGAATGGTCCAGTGAAATTTATATTCATAATCTCCTCAATTTTACTTTGAGTTGACATTTGAAAAAGGGCATTGTAGGTTACTCCAGCATTATTGATTAAAATGTCAATTTCTACTTTTTCCGCTATTATTAACTTAACAGCATTTTTCATTTCTTCTTTACTGCATAAATCAAAATAAATTGGTGTTAGTTTTACATTAAAATTTCTTGAAAGGCCTTGTAAATAAAACTCAAACTCATCTGATTGAGTCCTAGCACAAGCCCATACATTCGCACCATTACTTGCTAAAACTTCAACTATGCTTTTCCCAATACCTCTTGCACAACCTGTAACAATTGCATTTTTACCTTCTAATAATCTTTTGTTCATAGCTTTTTACTTTATTCCCCCATCAATTCTAATAATTTGACCAGTAATATAATTTGATAAGTCTGAAGCAAGAAAAAGAATTGTTTTAGCTACTTCATCAGCTTCACCAAGTCTTTTTATTTTCATCTTGCTTATATTATCAGCTATTATATTTTCAGGCACTATTTTATTCATATCGGTTGCAATAACTCCAGGTGCTATAGCATTTACCCTGACACCTTTACTTGCTAATTCTTTAGATAACGTTTTTGTAGCACCAATCAAAGCTGCTTTACTTGAACTATAGGACAACTGCCCATAACTACCATCAATGGCTGATATTGATGATGTATTTATAACACTACCATACCCTTGTCTTACCATTATTTTCGTAATAAATTGTGTTAAATATATCTGGGAGAAAAAATTTATCTCAAATATTAATTTAATTTGCTCCATTGTGACCATATGAGCTAAGGCATCCTTTGTCATTCCAGCAATATTAACAAGTATATCAATTGGAATTTTGTCGCCAGAAATATTTTTGACAGCCGCTTTTATTTGATCTTGATTTAATAAATCAAAATATATTGGTTTTATCCAGACATTATTTTCAATTGAGAGTTTTTGACAAAAAGACTCAAATTCCGAATCAAATTCAAGTGCACAAGCCCAAATATTTGCCCCATTTAATGCAAACTGCTCAAGGGTAGATTTACCTATACCCTGTAAACAACCAGTAATAACTGCATTTTTATTTTTTAATACCATAAAAAGTAATTAAAATACAATATCATAATTTAAACTTAGAATTTCTTTCCCTTTTTCAAATGATGAAAGATCAATAATGTCATCTGTATCTAACATTATATCGAATTCTTGCTCCAATGCAGCAACAAGTGCCATATGTCCAACAGAATCCCACAATGGAATTGATTGATAACTCAACCCATTTAACGTAATTGCTTCAATCTGAAACGTATCACAAAATGCTTTTTCGTACTTTTCTAAATTATTCATAACTATATTTAATTTTTATTTAATTTTTATTTCGAAACTCTTAAGTAAATCATTTTGTACAGGAAGAATATTAATAAATGGCCTGACAGATTTTAATTTAGAAATAGAATCTTCTATAGTATTACCTTTATAAATAAAATATGCTACAACAATTGTAGCTGCCCTACTAATCCCCTCAGAACAATGTACATATACCTTCCTACCATTAATTATTTCAGTATCAATAAATTTAACCGCAATGTTTAAATCATCTATGGAAGGTGCCGTATACTCAATGATGGGAATATACATATGATTTTTAAATTCTAGATCGAAACTTCTATCATCAAATTCGTGCCTTAAATTTAAACTTGAGTTTATTCCCAATAAATTCAAAAGCAATTTCCCAGCCTTACCATGTTGACAGCCTATGTACAATGAATTTCCTAAATTTGAATGTCCTAGTAGTGGTACGCCAGATAGTTCTGAAAAAAAGCGAGAAAAGGCGTTTTTTAAACCTATACTTTTAATCCTAATTAGAAATTTAAAAAAATGTGTTCCTTGAAATAATGTATAAATAACGATTTTGTACCTAAAATTTATTTTAATAGAAAATAAATTTGGCAATAAGTCATAATACTTAATATTAGATTTAACACGAAAATTAAGGGTATCGGCAATGATTTGAAAAAAATTAGTTGGTTTTTCTAAAAAATGAAAAAAATCACCCTCAATTGGCCAATGATATTTTAAACCAATTTTATATTTAGAAATAATTTTATTTTCCCAATTTGTACTTCTTGTTAGTATGTCATATGTGCTTTTAGAAAAATCAATTCCTGATTCAAATGCAAGGTCTAAAGAACCCCAATATTTAGGATTGATTTCGATTAAATAAAATTTATTAGTTTTAGAACACTTTTTAAATTCAACCATTGCAATGCCATTCCAACTAAGATAATCTAAAATTCTTGTTCCTTCTCTTAATAAATCATTATCAAATACACTAATCGCGCAAGTACTAGAACCTCCATTAACAGGGAATTCACGAACCCTTTTGTGCATAAAATATTGTACGCGCTTTCCGTTATGATATAAAGCAAAGAATCCATAACCATCACCTAAAATCATTTCTTGAATTAAAGGGAAAGAATTAAAGCTTGATTCAAACGTTGCACAAAGTCTTAATAATTGTTGTCTATTATAAAGATATTGAGTGGGAAACTTATTTATTTCATCTTTTCCCTTAACAATAACAGGAAAATTTATTTCATCTATTTTATTAATTAATTCATCTAAATTTTCAAAGGACCAGGTTTCAGGTTGATTAACTCCTTTATTTTTAAAAAAATTAAATGTTTGACTTTTATCTAAACACAGATTCACCTTATCTATAGTAGGAACTAATACATTTGTGAAATGATTTATATATTCTTGATTTTTACTAACATATCTTACTGATGAAGCACTAACAGGAATCAAAATATCATAATTCCCATACTTTAAAATTTCAATAAAATCGTTCAAATACTCATCTGTCAATTTGGATTGTGGATAAACAATTTGATTACAAAATTTAGAATACGCACATATTGATTTTTTTTCGCCAATTAAATCAACCTCAAACCCCAACAAACCAAAACTTCTAACAATACCTAATGTGTGTTTGTATGAAGAATCAGTAATTAAAACTCTTTTTTTCATTTTAATTTCGATTTTGCCAAAATTCGAATTACAGGTAAATCTAATCTACTGTTCCTTCTAAACAAAAGATCCTCAATTTTTGATGTAATCCAATAAAACATTGTCTTAAACGATAATGATAAACTGATTAAAAAAATTTCAAAAAATGAAAATTTCACATCTCTCCAATATTTATATTTTGTTTCTATAATACCCCAAACATTCATAGAACGTAAATAGCTTTTCCAAAATCTTTGATTCCCAAACTTTTCTAGAACAATAACATCATAACCCCTATTTTCTAATAATGATATAATTCCCTCCTCTGTAAATGAAAAAAAATGCTGCCCTGATGAATTACAATTTAATGTATCAAGTTTGAGAACGTCAGCCTCAAATTTTCCATCTGGAACCTCAAAATATAACAAATGGTTTTCAAAGTTTGTAGATAAATATTTCAACACGTCAGATGGATTGGTTAAATGCTCTAATACATGCATCATTGAAATAATCAAATTTTTCTCACTCTTAAATTCATTTACATTGCTATATATATCTAAAAACCCTTGTGAAATATTTATATCTAAATTAGTTTTCCCCCAACTTACTGAATTTGAGTCTGGATCAAGGCCAAAAGAGTTATACCCTAAGTTTTTCATACATTTTACAAGCCATCCTCTTCCGCAGCCAAACTCGAAATAATTATAGTCATTTTTTAAATAACCAAACTTTTTCAATTTATCATTAAGCCAATTTGATTGATTAATAGCCATTTTTTGTTCTAAAACTTCATTATATCTTCCATCTCTCTTAGAATAATATTCAAAGAGCTGCTTTTCAGACGGGAGAGGATCTCTAAATAATGTTTTGCAGGTACTACATTGAAAAATACTAGATTCAACTAGTCCTAGTAAATTATGAGTAGTAACGAATACTGCTTCTTTATTACAAACTTTACAAGTCATATTTTATTGAGATTAAACCTGTTTTTTATCATCAAAAGATTTGGCAACCTTGGTTATAAAAAACAGAGCAATTATATATATAAATAAATCAAAAATAGTCAAAAACTTAATTGCACTCGTAAAGGGGACTTTATTCCAAAAGAGTAGTAACAATGAAATATTAAAAGTAATAAAGTAAAAATACTGCCATCTAGCTCCAATTTTGACCTTATCTAAAGCGGTGAATATCATCGTGAGAGGTGAAATAACTAATCTTACAAACATACTAAAGGCTATAATACTACAAAGTTTCCCTGCCGCTATCCACTTTTCTCCAAATATTTTGTCGAATAATACTGGTGCAAGAAAATAAAACATCACGAAAAAAAAACTAGCAATAAGTAGCAAATAAATTAAATTTGAAATTAAAAAAGGGTAAACTTTTTCTTGTTTTGCTTTTCTTTCTACAACTTTTTGAAAAAATATATCAGTAAATGAACCGCTTATTAAACTCGCTGGTAACAAAATCATCTTAGATGCAAAAAAATAATTTCCAGCGGCAAACGATCCATATGATAATATTAAAAAATAGTTTATCGACTGTGATGAAAACATATTCAAAAAAGAAGGTATTAGTGTGAATTTAGGGAAATGAATAAATTCCTTTGCGAGATTTACCTTCAAATAAAAATCATTGATATCAAATATGTTTCTTTTAAACTGACCAGGAAGCCTAATAAAGAGATAAATGGTACAAGCAAATTGTCCTATTAAAGCCCCAATTATCAACCCATATTTTTTGAAATAAACAGAGACTAAAAAACTAATGACCCCAACTGTGCCTGATTGAATAACTTTACTAATTGAATTAAATTTAAAATTTTGTATTTTATTATGAAAGTATATTAATGAAATATTCAAAGCTGAAATAATAATAACTAATGGAAGTATTATTATATAATCTGAGTTTGAAAGCGAGGATGACAAATAAATAATACTTACTATTGGAATTGATATTATAGAAACAGCAAAAGACATAATTACACATAAATTAACTAACCTAAATGCCTTCGATATTTCGTCAGGAAGAATTATTGATAGTTCATATCTACCGCAACAAATAACACTTACTATTGAAATAGTTGAACTATAGGCAGCAAAAATCCCAAATTCAGTTGGCGAGTATTGTCTAGATAATACAGGGGAAAATACTACTGTAATAAATTGCGCAAGAATTGTACCACTTAATAAAAGGATAAAATTTTTAAAATATCCATAATCTAAATATTTTTTCAAACTAAACATTCTGATTATTTCTTATTTGAAATGTGTTGAACTTTGTTTTCAATCTCATCTAAATAATATATTTCACCTGTAGCATCACACTTTGCAATCCCATTGCTATTGAATTTTAGTCTATCGCCATTTTTACTAACCCATCCTATTTGCTTTGCTGGATTGCCTACTACAAGTGCAAAAGGCAAAATCGTTTTAGTGACTACAGCACCTGCACCTATAAATGCATATTCCCCAATATCATGTCCACATACTATCGTAGCATTAGCTCCTATACTTGCGCCTAACCCTACATGAGTTTTTGCATACTGACCTCTTCTGTTTACAGCACTCCTTGGATTTATAACATTTGTAAAGACGCAAGATGGTCCTAAAAAAACATCATCATCACAAGTTACCCCAGTATACAAGGAAACATTATTTTGAATTTTAACATTATTACCAATAATAACTTCAGGAGAAATGACGACATTTTGACCTATATTACAATTTGAACCTAAGATAGAATTAGTCATAATATGACTAAAATGCCAAATTTTAGTTCCAGAACCAATTTTACATCCATCGTCAATAATTGCTGAATCATGAACAAAGTATTCCATAGTTATTAATTTAAAAAAGATTTTATTGCATCGGCAATATGAACTTGTTGATCATTTGTTAGTTCAGTATGCATTGGCAAAGAAAGTACTTCTTTACATAATCTCTCAGTTTGTTTTAGGCTTTCTGAGATAATTCCTAAATTCTTGTACGCCTCTTGCTCATTTAAAGGAATTGGATAATAAATCATGGCAGGAATATTTTTCTCCTCTAAATATTGCTTTAGCGAATCACGTTTATTATCCTTGATTATGAGAGTATATTGATGAAAAACGTGAGTTGATTTATTTGATCTAACTGGTATTTGAAGACTATTTACACCAGCCAATAACTTGTCATATTTTTCCGCTGCTCTGTTTCTTGAATTACTATATTCATCAAGATACTTTAATTTAATATTTAGAATTGCAGCTTGAATTGTATCTAACCTAGAATTTACACCAATATATTTGTGAACATATTTTTTAGCTTGGCCGTGGTTTGAAATCATTTTTATTTTCTCCGCCAATTCTTGATTTTGAGTATATATCGCCCCACCATCCCCATAGCAACCTAAATTTTTAGAAGGAAAAAAAGATGTACATCCAATATCTCCAATAGTGCCAGCATGCTTAATTTCTCCATTACTAAATGTGTATTTTGCGCCAATCGCTTGAGCGGTGTCTTCAATTACATACAGCCCCTTCGCTTTTGCCAATTCCATAATTGGCTCCATATCGGCACATTGACCAAACAAATGAACTGGAACTATTGCTTTTGTTTTAGAGGTAATTGCTTTTTCAATATTTTCACGAGTAATATTAAATTGAAAAGGATCGACATCTACCATTACTGGAATCAACCCAAGTAGACCTATGACTTCTGCTGTCGCAACATATGTAAATGAAGGAACAATAACTTCATCACCAGGTTCAAGATCCAAAGCCATCATAGCAATTTGTAAAGCATCGGTTCCGTTCGCACATGGAATCACAAATGCTCCACCTAAATAATCAGAAAGATTTTTTGCAAATTCAGAAACAGCCGGCCCGTTTATAAAATTTGCACTACGGATGTTTTCAATCACAACATCATTAATTTCATTCTCAATTTTCGCATACTGACCTTTAAGGTCAACCATTTCAATTTTCATAATTTTTTAAAGTTATAATCTAGCGTCAACAATTGAACGCTCCAAAAATGATTTAATGTCATAAATGATTGAATTTGAGCTAGTGCAAATTGCTTTTATGTCTAACTCAAGAAATTCTCTGTGTGATACAGCTAATATAATAGCATCATACTTTTCAGAAATTGTATCAATTAAATCAATTCCATATTCTTCTTTTACCTCATTCTTATCAGCGTGAGGGTCATAAACATCAACATTTATATTGAATTGTCGAAGCTCCCGAAAAATATCTATTACTTTGGAATTTCTGATATCAGGACAGTCTTCTTTAAAAGTTATCCCTAAAATCAATGACTTAGAATTAGATATAACATGATTTTTTGATATCAATAACTTAACTAATTTGTTAGCAACAAACATTCCCATGTTATCGTTTACTCTTCTCCCAGATAAAATAACTTGGGGATAATAGCCTAGACTTTCCGCCTTGTGAGCCAAATAGTAAGGATCAACGCCAATGCAATGACCGCCAACTAACCCTGGCTTGTATTTTAAAAAATTCCATTTAGTACCTGCAGCCTCAATTACATCACTTGTGTCTATTCCCATTTTATCAAAAATTAACGCTAATTCATTAACAAAGGATATATTTACGTCACGTTGAGCATTCTCAATAGCTTTTGATGCCTCGGCCACCTTTAAACTCGGAGCTTTGTGAGTCCCAGCTTCAATAATACTTGAGTATAATGCATCTACAACATCTGCAATTTCTGGCGTTGATCCAGAAGTAACCTTCATAATTTTTGTAAGAGTATTGATTTTGTCCCCAGGGTTAATCCTTTCAGGAGAATATCCACAGAAAAAATCTAGATTAAATTTTAAATCTGAGTTTTTTTCAAGAACCGGAACACAATCTTCCTCTGTACATCCTGGGTAAACAGTTGATTCATAGATCACAATATCTCCTTTTTTTAAAACCTTCCCAATCATTTCAGAAGCTTTTATTAACGGAGTCAAATCAGGCGCTTTGAACTGATCAATTGGTGTTGGTACAGTAACTATATAAACATTACAAGATGTTAAATCATCTACATCATGAGAAAAGTTTAATCCTATTTTACCCTGGTTTAACAAATTTGTTGCAAATGATAAACCTTCAAGGTCTGCTTCATTTGTACGGTCTTTACCAGAGGATAACTCTATAATTCGATCTTTATTAATATCAAATCCTAAAACTCTAAATTTTTTTCCAAATTCAATTGCCAATGGAAGTCCAACATACCCTAGACCAATTATAGCAATTTGCTTTTCTTGAAGATTCATATTTATATATTTAATTTTTTGTCTAGCGCACTAGTCTGCGCACCAAATAGCTTTATTTTGATAATTTTCGTTATATCTAAGTTCTAAATAAAACGACTAACGCCTGAAAATGAATGATTTATTGATTTGCGAATATCCATGAATAGGATTTGGCCGAATGGACCACACTAATCGAATCAAACACTTTTTAAGCAACTAATTTTTTATATAGTTGTCCAAAAACCAAATACAATACTGTTAAAAATCCTGCCAAAAATCCTCCTAATATAAATGACTTAATTCTACCTAGTTTTTCTTTTTCCAATGGTAAAATGGGTCTATCTATTAATTGTACTAATGGAGTTTCTTTTCTTAAACTCACTTTAGATAATTCTAATTGAGCTACTAATTGGGTTAAAATTGCTGTATTGGCTTGAACATCTACCTGTCTTCTAGTACTTGGTGTTCTTTTAACATTAAAAGCAGGATT